>Ga0099825_1008744_pt1 | contig 11829 bp, 7 predicted proteins | sample SiratroredBW_FD_76838 | JGI IMG/M metagenome (GOLD analysis project Ga0099825, IMG submission 76838) | Root nodule microbial communities of legume samples collected from California, USA - Siratro red BW | ecosystem: Host-associated > Plants > Roots > Nodule | place: USA: California | collected...
AAAAAAAAAAAAAAAAAATTGAGATAAAAAAAATTAAAAACTTCTATAAAAAAAAAAAAAATTTTTTTTTTTAAAAAAAAAAAAAAAAGACTGGTAAATTATAATTTTTTTTTTTAATTCTCATTCTAACCTTATTTTAAATAAACTATGAGGAGATTGATGACTAGGATTAGAAGTTAGTGCACACTAAATGTGGGAGAAAAAGATTAGGATAAAACATATTCTAATTGATCTTTTTAGGAGTGTGTTTGTCTTTATAATTATGTGACGAGAGATACTTAGGATATATTGTGATCTTCAATAATCTATTTCATACTAAACTCATAACCAAAAAAAGATATTTTATGTTTCATTAATGATTTAATTACATAGATAAGATATCAAGTTATAAGAAGCTAAAGAAGATTTTTATACCAAAGATTTTTTACAACATATGCAAAGAATCACTTTAACAAGAAAATATTGTTAATCTATATTTGAAACATATTTATTATAATTCTTCTGAAAAGCATCAAATATAACAAATTACATTATTTCATTAAGATATACTTGATTATTCTGAATAACAATAATTTAATTGTAATTTGTTATATTTACTCTAATATGCAAGAGTGTGATATGATTGATATATCAATGTCTTTTATATTATACATTATGTAATGTTTCTTTTTAAATTAGTTTAACCTTAGTGTATACATTGTCTTGATACTATTTGGTAAAAAACAAAAATATTTCAAATAATATGGAACTACATATAGAAATGAGGATGTTTTTATCTTTCTTAATATTTTAATACGTATGTATTTATGTGAATGTTGCTTTTAAAAACTTAGCCATACAATAGTTTGTATCATGTACATTAGTGGATATATCTCATATATTTATAAAATTTCAACTATACCTAAAATTAATTGGGTTTCTTACATTTCCTTTCCTCAAAGAATATTGTTGCTGAATATTCCAAGACAAACACAGAATCTCATTTATGCTGGTTATAATAGCTTCATGTCTAACCCTTTTTATCCATTTTAAAGTTCATTCTAATTTTTTATTTTAACTTTAAAAAGTTTAAAACTAATATCAAAGGCTCAAAAGTAAAAATTAACGGGGTCCAGAAGCATATAAACAATTATGGGTTAAATAAATTTTACATCTTTAAAATTGATCTATATTAAAATTGATACTCTTTAAAAAGTATATTTTTAATATTTAACATTTAATAAATATACAAAGTTAGTCCTAACAATGGTTTTATTACTCTTGAATTAATAATATTGACGTATAATTATCATAATATGATATTCATATACACTAACACGGCTAATATAAAAATAATAAAATAAATATCACGAACAAATTTACATATTTATTAAATATTGAATTTAAAAACAAAATTTTGATGGCATCAATTTTAGTACAGGATAATTTTAAAAGTATAAATTTTATTTAGTCTAAAAATTATTGTTAAAATATTTGTTTAAATAGAAATTAATAATGTTTGGACAATGTAATTTAAGTATCTTAGTAGAATGATACTTCAAAGAGATGTCAATTTAAAAGTTTTAGTGGATTTTTTGTATAAAAAATTATAAGGTCATCGTTTTCAGTTTGCTCATTTCCTTCATGGAATTTTAAAATTAAGAAACAGCAAATTAAAATAAAATCCAATCAACCTAACCTTAAATAATTAAAAAATTGTTGGATCAAATTAGTAGTTTATACAACGTCACTTGAGTTGTCAAACTCAATCTAATCAAATCAGATATCGCCTTGCTTTATATATGTTGTTCTCAATCAAATTCTACAATCTTCTTATTATTTTTCTTTTATATTATATTATATAAGTTCAGGCAAGTTGAGTTTTAAGGACTCATTATATAATCGATTAATGAGTTGAGTTTTAGGGATTCATTAGAAGAATCTCAGCATTAGAAAAGCATAAAAGAAATACTTAAATATTATCACCAAGAAGGTTCTCACATTTACAATAAAAACTGAATTCATATTGTCCTAGATATGAACTTGTTGCATATCATTTAAATCAATCTTTATTGGCTTTTCTACTTATTAATTAAGCTTTATTTATCCTTTTTTTGAAAATAATTTTCCAAGAAGATAAAGCTCCATTTTTATGGTGCCCCTAGAAATGCGACATACTAGGTTGTTCAATGATCAATAGGTGTTAGGTGGATGAACCACCTTTGAAATGTTTTGATTATTCTCAAATAAAAGATATAAGTATGAAAGGAAGAGCCAAAATCTATAAAATATTACCATATTACAAATATTGAAGCTTGAAGAATATCTATGTTTGTTCATGAAATGTTCTGAACATAAAGGTGGCAAAGAATTTAATTCAGAAGTTGGGATGTCACAACACACACAAAAAAAAAAAAATGGGATTAAATTTCATTAGACGAAGAAGATTCTTAAGAGGACAGCACAAAAAAAGCCCTAATTTTCATTAGAGGAAGAAGGTTGTTTTGAGGCTTAAGACTTCAAAGTTTTCTTCCTTCATCAAAAATAAAGTGTGAATTTTCCATGATATGACATAGGAGAATCTTATATTTAAAACAGGAATATTATATAAACCTTAGGTGTTAAGAATAAGAAGTATTTAATCATATAATTAAATTAACTTTCAAGTTATAAAAAGTTAATATACAGAAGAAATATAAAAATGTATGTCTGATAAAATCTTTCTATGAAGCAAAACTTGCAAAATATTCTCCTAAAATGATATGGTATGGTGGAATCCAATTAAAGTAAAATAAAATTTCATAAGAAAATTTATAAGATCCTTGTAGATACTCTAAAAACACTTTGAATATAAATCATATTTGTGGCCAAAGGAAAATGTATAACAAATTACTTGAATAACCCAACATTCAGCCAGCAGGTTCATACAACAAGAGTGTGTCATCAGAAAACAGAAAAAAAAAAAACAAACATAAATACTACTCAAAATGGAATGTCCAATATTCATACTGATATATGATGGAGCTTTTATGCCTAAAATACCTTAATAAATTGAGAGGCCAGGTGGGGGCTAAAGAAGGTAACAAGGATTTCTCAAAAGACAAACATTATCACTCTAAGAAATTTCTCAACACAAAATCTCATTCATCCAATACCATGCTATCCAACAAGGGAGATTTCACATCATCTGGAAGCAGCAAGGTCCCTTCTGGTGCTCATGGAACTATTACAAAAAGAGGCTGCATGGAAAACAAAGTATATCAGTTAGAGCAATGCAGCATGTGGTTTCTAGACAAACATGCATGTGTGCACACACACAAAAGGTAGAGAGAGTACCGTATCTAAACAGACTGGTTTGGCATCCTCAATCAATATATCAGTTATTGTTCCTGACAGATCAGCCTGCCACAAAGTAATGAAGATAACCAATAAATTAGAGGATTTGGTTTCTGGCTAGTAGAATCTGTTTCTGAAGGAGAAATGCTGTATTACAGTGGCAAAGTGTGAATCCAATAGGCCTTGAGAGGGTCATGTTTCCTCCATGTTGAGAAGATGTTCATAATAAAACAATCTGAATGACTCTTTTTTTCATTTTATTCATCTCCTAGAACCAACTATCCCCATGCTTTTCTACTTTCTCCACTGCCACATAGTTTACTTATATCTTAATCCCTTCATACCACTCCTAGTGTATTGTATGCAGGGTGTATTGCATTAGGAGTTTGAAGGTTTTGAAAGACTCTTTTGATAAATAGAGATTTTAATTCTCTCCTGTTTACTGTTAAGGAGTCTTCAATAAATCTTAATACAGTTAGAATAAAAACCAACTAACCTACTCAACCATGCATGTTTTCCATTCTTTTTTCATAGTTTTATTTGGTTTTTATTTCGATGATAGATTGAGTAAAAAATGTAATGAATGGTTAGGATTTATTAAATAGGACCTCTCCAGTTTAAAGTAAAGAGAAGAGTATCTAAAACCATAAAAAAAGTCCTATGATATTCAATACAGACTTTTAATGATATAAATTTCTTGGTATTAGATTAAGATAATTACGATTTTTCAAATGATTAGCGAGTTAACTGTTAATGGAGGTAAAACAAGTGGCAACACAGAAGCAGATTTGAGAAGCTCTACCAGGTCTATGCTTTTAGATTTGTTAACTGACAGATTTTTGTATCACAGATTTCTGTATAGTATATCGGAAAACATAAAGTAAACAACCCCGTAAAAGGAGAAAAAAAGGTAACAATATACAAGAACAAATAGGGTGATAAGTACACATACCTCAATTTCATTCATCAGTTTCATAGCCTCAATAATGCAAACAACCTGGCCTTGCTTCACTTTATCACCCACCTGAAGCAACAGCAAAATAATTAGTCTTTTCATTGATTAACTTAGTAAACAAAGTAATCATATATCCTTTGCAAATTGACACCTCGACACAAAAAAGAGAGTGGTATTTAAATTGTTTATGTCTACAAACCTTGACAAAGGGAGGTTCACCAGGTCCTGGACTCCTGTAGAAAGTTCCAGCTATCGGACTCTTCAGTGTTGGGTGAGAAGATGTGCTTGCTTTTGCAGGGGAAGGCAAGGCAGGCACTGCTTCTGCGGAGGAAGAGCTAGGAGGAGGAGCAACTGGTGCCGGTGCCGGTGGCGGGTATGCGGCATAGTGTATAGGAGTTGGTGCTGGTGGGGTCTGCAATGCTTCTTTCTTTCTTATCATGAGCTCACAGTCTGATTGCTTAAGTTGAAGTTCCACAATATCTTTTGAATCAACAAGTCTAGCCATGGAAATGGTATTAAATGAAATCCATGGAAATAATGCATACCCAAACAATAGACATGATCAATACAAAAGAATAGGTGATTGCATGCAAAATGGAGGTGCTTAATCTTACTTTACAAGGTTTGAAAGTTGAGACAGGAATGCAGTAACTGAAGCTTCATCTGGAATAGTGCCACCAGGTTGTTTTCCATTAAGCACTTCTTTTTCTTTTGATGGAGCAACATTAGGTTCCTTGACTGTTACGGAAGCAGAATTAGAATTTTCAACTTTAGCAGCCTACAACATACAAAGCAGGGTACCTTATGGTAAAACTTTCTGAATCTAATCAAGAACACTTTTGAACAGGGGATAAAATTCCATTCAGAATAAAACTCAATGTGAACTAAAAGAACAGAAAGCAAAAGACTAAGTGTAAACTGACCTTCAAAGCAGAAAATTGCTTTCTGTTAGAAAACTGCAAGAGACAACAAGTAACAATAGAATAATTAATTAATCAACAAAACGAAAATATATTTGTGAAGCTCTTGACATATTTGTTATTTATTCACTGAATTATACACCAATCATCCACAAACTGAAAGTGTTTTAATTGAAAGTTATAATTTCTCCAATTTAATCACATTGAAAACAAATGGCAAATCGGCCAACAATTTAAGCACAACAATTTGAATGCATTTTAGTTGTAGTTGTGCTTCATTCAGAGCCCATCAGTAACAGTGAAAATGTTTCTACATTGATAACGTGCTGAAAACTTCAGTTGTAGTTCCCACTTAGGAGAATCAAATATGAAAGGAGTAATGTGAGAATAATAAAAAATTAATAGGCATCATATTAATATTTAACATGCTTCAAGATATAAAATATTGTATATAATTGCAAAGACTGTTCACAAAACATTGATAACCTATAACAAAATTGTGTCTAACAAAGTTTTGTTACATTTTTCTGATTATTGTCTTAACTTGGACCATTTATGCTCAACACTAGATTCGATATACTCGTTCTTTCATGAACATTCAGAAAAGTTAAGAAAAATCATTGATGAAGGTACGAATTGATCGCTATCACTAAATAAATCAATTGAGCAAAATAATCAGAGAATAAATATTTTTCTTGTGATTACATAATGTGTCATCCTTAAATCATTGATAAAGGTATCATTTCTTCGTCTACAACTAAAATCAATTAATCAATTGAAAAAAAACATTATCACTATCAGAGAAGAAATACTATTTCTTTTTGTCGAACACATTATGTGTCATCCTTAAAACATTAGATGCTCAACAAACAGAAATTCACAGACAAAAGAACTCTTTCTCTCTTTCGTTCTTTTATGGATAGATACAGATATAGATACACAGATAGATGTGAAAACACACTCGTACCTGAATTATGGAGGATGCAGATTCAGCAGACAAAGAAGACTTGAAGCTCAACCCACTTTGAAAGGGAACCTGTGGGGATTTCAACCCCAGAGAGGAAGAAGAAGCAGAAGGGCACTTGGAGCATGGGACGGAGAATGAGGTCATTTTGAAACCACCCCACGAACTAAAAACCAGACTTTCCTTCTTCTCTTCCCAAAGGAGTGCGTAATCTGCAAAGAATGGCGAGAATGGTTATGTGGGTCGGTGAGAATATAAGCGAAGAGCCGTTGAGACCGAAGAGGGTGTGCGTTTGATGAATCTGAGAAGACACGAAAAGGGTAAAAAATATGTATCGAAAAGTAGGTGGAGAATACAAAGGAGATTTGAAACACTTTGGTTTGGTTCAGATTTTAGAAATGTGGGTTCGATGATTCCGAGGCAATTGCAGTAACCATCAAAGTGTCAGAGTTTTACCTAACTTGGAGGAACAAACAATGAACTATGTAGTGGCTTCTCGTAGTCACTGCTTATACATGTTGGATGAAGTTGGTTTGGACAACGTTGGTGATTTCGTCAACAAGATCAACGCTCCTAACAACTTCCAAGTGCACTCTCATCAATGGCCACTGCTTTTGCTATTATTATGGCCGATTTTGTAGGTCTTGACTTTAGCAATTTTAGCCCTTTAACAACTTAAAATAATAATATTTTAATTATTCATTTTATTTTTTAATTTAAAAATTTAATATATATATATATATATATATATTATAATTACAATTTTAGTGTGTAAAATTACTATTTTCCTTACCATTATGATAGATACAAAAGGTATATATTTTTTTTTTAAATTAGTGCAATTTTGTACTATTATTTTTATAAACTTAAACCCTAAAAAATTTGAATTTGACTTAATTAAAGTTGTTAGGTATTTAAATGTGAGTTTCGACATTGAGTAAGAATGAGAAAGTTGAGCAACATATAATAAAGAAGACCCGCAAAACTAATGCCTTAAGATTTTGGATTGAATGTGGCGTAATTCCCTTATATGAGTTTGACTTAGTTCTCATTCTTAGAGATCTTTTTGGTGTTTTCCTCTTGGATTCTCTCAGCAAAGTGGTATTAGAGTCGTTGGTTTGCGGCTTGGACGAGTTCCTGATGGAGGTTTCAGGCAAGCGTGTCCCGTATAAGTGTGTGAACGGCGATACAAGTGAGGAGTCATGAGTAATGTACTCGGGTTTGAGAATGCTTTCGTTTGAGGAGGAGTGTATCAATGTGGAGGAGGGACTCACACTTGAGGGAGAGATTGTTAGGTATTCAAGTGTGAGTCTAAGTCCTACATTGAGTAGGAATGAGAAAGTTAAGCAACATATAAGAAAGAAGACCCACAAACCCAATGCCTTAAGGTTTTGGGTTGAAGGTGATGTCATTCCCTTACATGGGTTGACTCTTGTCTCATTCTTGTTGATCTCCCCGGTGGTTCCCCCTCGGTTTTCTCCCAACAAGTGGTATCAGAGCCGATGGTTTACGGCTTGGGCGAGTACAGTTTGACCCTGTATCGAAAGTCTTCCTGATGGAGGTTTCAGGCAAGCGTGTCCCATATAAGTGTGTGAACAGCGATACAAGTGAGGGGTCATGAGTATCGAAAGTCTTCCTGATGGAGGTTTCAGGCAAGTGTGTCCCATATAAGTGTGTGAATGACGATACAAGTGAGAGGTCATGAGTATCGAAAGTCTTCCTGATGGAGGTTTCAGGCAAGCGTGTCTCATTAAGTGTGTGAACGATGATACAAGTGAGGGGTCATGAGTAATGTACTCGGGTTTGAGAATGCTTCCGTTTGAGGGGGAGTGTATCAATGTGGAGGAGGGACTCATACTTGAGGGAGAGATTGTTAGGTATTCAAGTGTGAGTCTAAGTCCCACATTGGGTAGGAACGAGAAAGTTGAGCAATATATAAGAAAGAAGACCCACAAACCCATTGTTAGATATTCAAGTGTGAGTTTAAGTCTCACATTGAATAGGAATGAGAAAGTTGAGCAACATATAAGAAATAAGACCCACAAAATGCCTTAATGTTTTGGGTTGAATGTGACGTCATTCCCTTATATATGTTGGCTCATGTTTCATTCTTGTAAAATCTCCTCGGATGGAGGAGGGACTCTCCCTTGAGAGGGAGATTGTTAAGTATTCAAGTGTGAATCTAAGTCCCACATTGGATAAAAATGAGAAAGTTGAGCAACATATTAGAAAGAAGACCCACAAACCCAACGTTGGCTCATGTCTCATTGTTTGAGATCTCTCCGGTTTCCTCCCTCAATTTTCTCCCAACAAAAGTCTTAAGTATACTTTTTTTGTTTAAAATGTGAAATTATATAAAAATAATACGACTTTGATTAAAGTTAATAAAATATTATATATATTTTTTAAATAAAGTTGTGTTAAAACTAACATGATTTCAATTTGAAAATACATTAGACTTAATTATTCCAAAGTATTAGGAGTTCAGTTTAAACTTATGATGAGTGTTTCATTTTAGTATTAAATGTTTGTTGGTTGTATTTGTCCTTATGTTTTGTGTCCTCAATAGACGGTCTATAAATAGTAATATACTGTATCCTATTTTTCTTTCACATTATAAATCTTTGAAATTTTTTTTTTCTTTTATCTTGAACCTGAAGCCCTTCATATAGTTTCTTGGCATATGTAACATTCGAGGTCTTAAAACAACAAGAGGTGATGTTGCATAAGTGAAGTCTTTAATAGAACTTGGTTTTCTTAGTTATAATTTTTTTAAGATAAATATAGGAATGAGGTATGATATTAACCACAGAGTTTTGATAATCCATTAATTCTTAAAAAGTTTTAACTCTCCTCAAAATGATGAAAACTTAACTTAAGCATGAACTTTTAATTCTTCCTTCATTTTATTTATTTTGTTGTTTAAGATCTTACCAAACAAAATAAGTAATACATTATTTCAAAGCAAAAAGAAAGACTGATTTTACTAAGATAATTTAAGTAACTTTCTTAATTAATGTAGACGTATAGTTAAGTATTTCGAGACAATGGTATTAATAAGAACTTAAAAAGTGTGAATTTACAAAAATTAAAAAAACTAATTGTTCTTATTGGAATCTTAAAGGGTCTAACAATTTCTCATGTTGGTGTTTTACTTGGATCTTTAGAATTCGATCTTGTATAGAAAGAGAGATACTTGCAAAAGTATAAAAAGTATGAAAAGAGAAATACCTGCAAAAGGCATTCTCATACTAAAATCAGTTTAGTTATCAGAGTTATTTGTTTTATGGTGAGAAAAATGTATCTCTTTTTGTGGGTCTTCACCTATTATTTATAGTGGTTCTTAGAAATAAAATATCGAGTCGTGAGAAGTTCATACACATTGACATCATTGACGACACTCAGTATATGAATGTTTGAACTTACCCGACCGATATTTTAATAACTAGATAGGGTGTTACTCTCTAGTAGGGACATGGGTTTTTTGAAAGACGATAGATTTACGTGTGATTTATATGTGTGATGTAGCTCATACGTGACTTATATGTATGTTGCTGGATATTAATATTTAGAACGTGAATGAAAATGTAGTAGTTAAGATGTGAAGTTTATAAGGTTATGTTTATACATGAATTTTAAATATAATGTCATCATTGTATTTATACTTTATACTTTTGTATGATGAAATTTAATTTCAATAAGCATGTGAATTACGATAATTGTCACGATGTATACCTGTAAAGACAAAAGCAGATACAAGTGCATGAATAACATAAGGATTTTATATTTTTAGTTCGAATATTGTTTTGTAATTAATGGTGTTATATGATTTTTCGGATGTATAAATGCATTTTGGAACACTTAAATGTTAATACACTTTATATTCAAGGGGGAGAAAGTAAATCCTTGTAAATAATAAATTTTTTTTCTTTGGAAAGGTGTTTGATATTTTGTATTTATCTATTTTGCCCTATTCATGCAGGGTGTCAATCTTATAGCACCCCATAGGATTCGATATATTTACTCTCCAGTTGAGTCATATCAAACACAATTTGATTGAGGTATTCTCGGATTAGAGTAGTAATGGACCTCAATTTCTTACTTGTCATGAAATAATTTTTTTATTCTTCTTTTCTTTAACCTTTGCATTATGTTTCAATTCAATGGAGTGTCACACTATAAATATTTGGTATCAATTATATATAACATTTTTTGTAATTAATTTGACTGTTTTTTTATAAAAAAATATTAATAAATTGATAACAATAATAATAATAATAATACACAGTTATACTTAGAGTAAAATGTGACAATTTTTTTTATAATAATTCATAAAAAAATAAATTGAATTACTTGAAAAAAATAAAAAAATATAAATATTGTAATCTAACAAACTAGAATGATATAATTTACATCAACATTTTTTATATTTTGTAAAATTATATAAATATTCTTAATTTTCTTAATATTTATAATATATGTAATATAAAAGATTTAGGTGTAGCAATTTTTAAATAATAAAAATATAAGTTTAGAAATAGGAAAAAAGAATATATTTTATTTAATCATCAGTAAAATTAGTGATAGTCGTATTATTATAGTATAAAGAAATTCTCTAGAAAATATGAAAGTGTTGGAGTAATTTATTTGCAAAGTAAAATAAAAATATATTATTTATTTATTTATATATGAAAATATAATACGAAGGAATATTTTATATTCGTAACAGTTTTATCTGTGAAAATATTCACAGAAAAGTAGAAAAAAAAAATGAACAGAGGAATGGACTGGGCTTATGCAAAAGCTAAGACAAATTCTTGACTGGTTCTTCCTGCATACTGACTTCCTTCCTGCAACTCCATAATTTTGAAACATTTCCACTTTAACTTTGAGAAAATGACAAAAAAACTTTTATTGACGATAATTGAATTTAATCTTTTTTTTTCTTTAGTTGATTACACAGATTACAATATAAACAAATTATAAATATATTACGAGTTATATAATTCATAATATAAAAAAGTTTATAAATACATTACTGTTATACAATCTGTAATATAAAATTATTTTTAAATGTTAATCGGATAAATTTCATCCGATTATTATTTGAGGTGCCTGCATTTGACGGATTAGCTGCTCTTGAAGAGAGTGCTTGCCATATATAACAAAATATTGAATTGACACGTTAGTCAACATACATTCTTGGATATTACTTGTAACTCCTCCCGAGCCTTGGAGCTGTAACATTAGAGAAACAATGGGTGTGTTTATGTTTTAAGGAAGTGGATGATGGCTGGAGAAGCTGTGCACAGAATCTGTCTATACTTGCCTTGCACGGGTAAGGAATATGCTAAAGGCAAGAGAAGTGGGAAATGCAAGGAATCGTTTTGTTTTTGGCAGCCAAGGGGCGAGAGAGAGAAATGGTGTCGTTGTTTGTTTGGTCTATGGAAGAGGGGAGATGATTCATGAAAAAACTCAGAGGTTGTCTTTGGACATTTGTGATACGATCTGTATCTAAAATCAACAAGAAATACTAACAAACAGTATGTGTCCAATATTGTTCATATATGTTCTTTGAATAAAACCAGTTTCTATAACAGCAACTAAGGAATAACGAAAAGTATTATAGCAATCAGTATTTGATCCTTCTTCTGAATCTCTGATATCACCTGGAA
>Ga0099825_1008749_pt1 | contig 11815 bp, 2 predicted proteins | sample SiratroredBW_FD_76838 | JGI IMG/M metagenome (GOLD analysis project Ga0099825, IMG submission 76838) | Root nodule microbial communities of legume samples collected from California, USA - Siratro red BW | ecosystem: Host-associated > Plants > Roots > Nodule | place: USA: California | collected...
AAAAAAAAAAAAAATAAAAATATATATATATATATATATATATATATATATATATATATATATATATATATATATATATATATATATATATATATATATATATTATTATAGTATTTCATCTAATCTCGTATATTAGATTATACTTTTCCTTTCAAACGATCTTGTATAGATGATAGTTACATTATATAATTTTCTTAATTTCTTATTGTCTACTACCTCAATCAGATAATATTTCAAAAGACATTCTTAATCATTCTATAATTAAATATAAGTACTTATTAAAATTTATTATCAGTCAATAATTATACAAAATCGTTCATTTATACACTAAGGCATACACAACTTCTTCCTCATCTTTAATCAATAATTATGTATAGAAGTATTTGTTTACCATCTTCAAAAGTTGATTAAATTATACAACAGTCTTCTTTCCAAAGTCTCCCTTCCTACTACATATTTCTACTAGTTACACTTATGAATAATCAGCTTTTATTAAGTAGGTCACCAAATAGGAGAAGACAACAAGTTAAAAAGTGGATCATGATAGGTGATTGGTAGAATGACAAAGGTTACCACCATTGGTCCATCTAATGTTCTTGATGTGGAAGAAGTGCATACTAGAGTATTCAACGAAATATAACTGTGTTCTTTACTATGTTTATACTCCACCCATTTTCAAAGAAATAAGCTGAGATATATATGGTGAAGGAATTATGTCCATTTGGATCATTCATAACTTTCTTTAGTTAAAGTTGTATAAGGATTATCAAGATAAAATAAAGTAGGAAAGTGAGATATACATATGTTAAGAATAGTTTTAGTATAATAAATAGAGTATTATATCAACTATCTCAAAATAATAAAACAAAGTTCGTTAGAAATTAAGATTCATTCAAAATCATGAGAATCACAAAAATAACATTTTCAAAATAGTTAGTTGTAGTTTGTTTATCTTTTTAATAATGATTTAGAAGATATATTAATGTTAATAAATGGTTTTTCAAAACAAGGTTAAAAATATTATAATAAATCCTAACAATAATATCACAAACAACATAATTAGTTTATGCAAAATAATTAAATATTACCTTGATCTAAAACATATTTTAGTTTAAATGTAATTATGAAAGTAATTAATACGATAGAGAAATATTGATTATTGATAATATTATAATTGTTCACGACAACAATAATAATGTCATAATATGAATGACAACTAACGAGGATAAATGAGTAATCACAATACATCTTCTTCTTACCACCAAAATAATATCTGTCTTCTACTCATTAATTTCCATAAAATTAAATCCTCATTAATAGACATTCAAACTAGTACACTATGATCATTATCCATCCACATAACAAAAATCAATTCAATATAAATTATGCAGTGTTTCATTGAATATCTAATATATTAGCATTACAAGTTTATTTTAAGTTTGAAAAAGTACATTCATAATAAATTAACAGTGAAAGTATCAAACATATAAAACTAGTTAACGAAATAAGAATTTAGAGGTGAGACATAGTACCTCACTAAAATTCGAAACTAGTTATTATATATATATATATATATATATATATATATATATTATTTTCTTTATCTTAAATTTGTTCTTCTTTTTGTTCTCTTTTCTATAATTTGTTTCATTTTCTCGTATGTCTCATATATTATGAGAGTGTTATTTATAGAAATTATGGTAATTATTACTTACAGTTTTATCTTTGTTATTTAGTTGTAATTTGGTTCGATTCTAAAGTTTAGTTGTATATTATTGGATTCTTAAAACAATTTAGAATTGTAGAAATTTAATTTAATGACGTGACAATGATAAGAAGTAAGGTTATCTACAACAATAAATGTCATTCAAATTTTTATGTTTCAAAACTTATCTTCTTTACATAATGATAAATGAATTTGTCTACTATAATTCAAATCACTCAGATAATCAGAAAAATAATATCTAGCAGATGATTCATATGAAAGCCTACTATGAATGAACGATACATTTTAGAAAATAGATTTGTTTCTAGATCATCTAGTCTATACTTATGGTAGACAATATATACTAATACATATTTCTCAAATTTCAAGTTGTTACATAAAGGATAGCTTGACATAGGTATTTTATAGATTTCAAAAGAAAATGATAATTTATTTTGTTAAACCACACTCTTAGAGTCTCCTTTTAGTCATACAAAGCTTTTTTCACAAACAAACTTGGTAATTCACTTATATTTTCTTTAGGAACCTGTTGTTTGAAGAATATGGTGTAATAATAAAGATTTCTTCTCTTTATTTGTTCCATAATGTTATGCTAGATTCATAACAAGTGACATATTTATACACAATTTGTCACCTAAAAACTAAATGAACGGATGCTTTAGAAAGGGGTAATGATGGAAACCTCAATACAGATGCTTTTATAATGTTGGACCTAATAAAATAGATTTGAACCTAAATCGGAGAACCTAAAAATTTAAGTAATATAATATGTTGTGCTATAATTGACTTTGACAATTTTTTTTTCATTAAAGTAAAAAAAGTTATATTTTTCATTATTAGAAATTCATTTTAAAAATGAACTTAATAGCACCTTTGCTCCCTTAAAAAAAACATTTTAATTTTCAATTCGGGTAGTGTTTAAATTCAATTTGGATTTGGAATTACAATTCATACTTTAATTTGGATTTACAATTACAATTCATATTAAATTACTTTCACTTTATAATTGAATTTGAAGTTGGCCTGTATTTAACATAAAAAATGTTATTGGATTTGTGTTTGCAATTAGTATTTAAAATTGAATTAATTTTGAATTTCAATGATTAATTGGTTTTAGATTTTGGATATGTAATTTTTTATTTTGATTTGTTATTAGCATTGAAATTCAATTTATTTTGGTTTACAATTTGTATTAGTTTTAGAATTTGGATTTTAAATTTTGGATTCAAATTTGTGATTACTAGTGAAAATCAATTCATTTTAGTTTTCAAATAGTATTTGAAATTGAATTGATTTTGAATTTCAGTTATTAATGGGTTTTAGAATTTAGATTTGAAAATTTGGATTTGTGATTATGAAATTCAAATGATTTTGCTTTGCAATTAACATTTCAATTTTGCTTTGCAATTAACATTTCAATTTAGATTGATTTTGAACTTCAGTGATTAATTGGTTTTAGAATTAAAATTTAGAATTTTGGATTTAGATTTTATCATTACCATTGAAATTCAATTTATTCTTGACTTGCCATTACTAATTGAAATTGAATTAATTTTGGATTGCATTGAAATTGTCATTGGATTTGGATGTGCAATTGGAAATCAAGTTTCATAAATAGGTTTTAAAACTATTTTGACTTCTTATAAGTGCATTTTTTTTCATACCTAGCATCAATTGGAAGGATGTTGCAAAATACTTTTTTTCTTCTTTACAACATAGTGTCCACTTTTGCGACTCTACAAATTATTTTCTTTTAATATTTTGTAGAATTCACTTTTGGGACACTACACATTTTTTATACTCAGTGTTGGCTAGACTGACGTTATACTTTCTTTTAACATTTGGTGTCGATTAGATGTACCTTATGTCAAAATGATCAGAATATTTTATGCCTATTGTGAGATAGAAAATGGCCTATAAGAAAGCCCACAAAAATAACGAAGCAAATAATACCTAGGATACCATCGGTATGGATGCAACAATGGAAAATGACATGGAAGTAGTTATAATAGAGGGTCACATGACAAACATTTCAGCAATCCTAGTTGTTAGGCATAGTAGGAGAGAAAAGATTACAAATAGCAAATGAAAAGATTACGAAGGGTAACGCATTGTGGTATTTCCTCCTCTCTCTTTTATCTCTCTCCTTAAGCAACTTCTTCTCCTCCAATTATGTTACCTTCCTCATTCTCTATCTCTAATTTCCATCTTTGTTCCTACTTGCTTGACGTTAGGAAACCCATTTCCTTGGAAGAAAGCATATTGTACTAGACCTGTTATTGTTGCTACTTAATCCCTTATTATTGTTTCATAAGCTGGCATTCCTTATATTCTTGTTGAATTTTCGTATTTGAGCAATTATTGCAGATTAATTGATATTACATTTTAAGTAGAGTATTACCCTATGATTTTGTCATTTCATTAGTAATGTCATCACGATTTCAGAGAATACATGTACAAAGAGCCTAGAGACTAAGATCCAAAAGATCTACTAGAAGATTGATTATTCACAAGTCGCCAACGTACCAAACATGCTTGTAAAACAGAAGCCACCAATCTCCAAATGGCTGCCTTTCAAAACTCCATGAACCAAGTATTAACTAGCCTCCAACAGCTACAGACTTAGGAGAATCCTCACGGCACGAGCTCAAGCTATGACACAGGGCATTGCCCTCTTCCTCAGTCTTCGCATCACAGGGTAAAATTTGATATACCTAAATTTGATGGTTTCGATGCTTTGAACTAGATTTTTGTTGTTGATCAATTTTTTCAATTTTATCGAACTTCAAAAGAGGAGCAAGTTTTGATTACAACTATCCATTTAACTAGCATGGCCATACCTTGGTATCAAATGGCATAACGATAAGCTCCTTTTCGTTCATGGAATGAACTCAAACGTTTTATTGAACTAGAATTTGACCCATCCATGTTTGAATCCCCGCTAGAAACACTCTTCAAACTTTTTCAACACGATTCTGTTCAGGATTATTATACGGAGTTTGTGGCATTAGCAAATTGTACTAACATTGATCCACTAGAGGCTCTCATGGACTGTTTTATTAGTGGTTTACACCAATATATAAGAGGGATGTGAGGGCTCAGTGTCCTCCCTCATTGTTATAGGTTGTTATATTTGCTCGACCTTATGAATATAGTCATTCATCCATTCCAAAGGCCTCAAGACTATAATTCACTCGATAGGTCAAACCTCCTTTTCCTATAACTCCACCCCAATCTAATGCTCCACCCTTACTATCCACACCTACCACGTGACCTCCATTCCCTACCACCAACCCACCAGTTAAAAGATTATCAGTCGTCAAACAACAACTATACCGAGACAAGGCCTTTATTTTTTGTGTGATGAGAATTTTTCCTCCTCACATCGCTGCCCAAACAAGCACTTAATGCTTTTTCAATTGGACATCAACGAGGATCAGACACCGACTAATGACATTCAAGCTTCGGTTGCTACTAATGACACTACCATGCAGTAATTGGAACAACAAATAACCGACCATCACTTATCATACAATGTAGTGCACGACACGTCAGGTCCAACCACAATTCATTTGCCAGCCTTAATCAATGGCGTGTCGATTCAAGTGTTGGATATCTTCATTCAACCACATGTGGCTAAGCTCTTGCAATTGCTTGTTGAACCTGCACCAAACCTATGTGTCATGGTTGGTAATTTTAAAAGCATGATTGTTGAAGGGTGCATAAAGTCATTGAATGTTCTTATTCAAGGAATTTTGGTGACTAGACCCGAGGTCTATGTTCTCAATGTTGCGGGGAGAGACTTGGTGATCGGGATTACATGGTTAAAAACATTAGGAGCACACATATTTTATTACAATGCTTCCTTTATTTATTTCAAGCAGAAAGGAAAGTTTGTGACGAGTCTCCAAGCCCAACGCGGACTCTTTTCCATCACGTAAAGCGCTTTGTACAAACATATGTCATTGTTGAAGCCTTCACCATTGAGTTGTAACACAACCAGAACACAGGCCCAACCTCTTTACAGCTTCCACTAGAGATGCATCCTGACATGGCCAAATTATTAACCTCTTATGTTGCGATTTTTGAGAAGCCTGGTGCCCTCCCTCCCCTATGGCTACATGATCACAATATTCCCTTATTGTTAGGAACAAATCCAATTAAGGTGAAACCATACCGATACCTGGACAGTCAAAAGATGCAAATTGAAACCATGGTGCAGGATATGCTTCATGAAGGGATCATTCAATCGAGTAGGAGTCCATTCTCATCCCCTGTGTTATTGGTAAAATAAAAAGATGAGACATGGCGATTTTGTACGAATTATAGGGTGTTGAACACGGTAACAATCAATTAATCCTTCCCTATTCCTACCGTCAAGGAGTTATTGGATGAGTTATGTAGGGGAGCAATATTCTCAAAGTTGACCTTCGATCGGGCTACCATCAAATTTTGGTTCAACCTAAAGATCGACATAAGACCGCTTTTTGGACTTACCAATGACATTATGAATGGTTGGTGATGCCTTTCGGATTGTATAATTCCCCAACCACCTTCCAAGGGTTAATAAATGATATTTTTTGGTCGTTCTTAAGTAAGTTCATCACAATATACTCATTTATAGTGAATCATGGCATCTTCATTTTCATCACCTAGTTTATGTCCTTCAAACTCTTCAGCAACAGTCATTATTTGCTAAATTTTCCAAATGCTCATTTAGCACCAAGGACATCAATACCTAGGACATAACATATCCAATAAAGGTGTGCACATGGATAAAGGTAAAGTCCAAGCGATTACAAAATGGCCTTAGTCGCGCAACTTGAAGCAACTTAGTGGAATTTTGGAACTTACAAGTTACTATAGACGCTTCATTAAAGGTTATGTTTCCTTGGTTGCCCCTCTCACAGATCTACTTAAAAAGGATGCTTTTACTTGGGATGCACAAGTCACCTCCTCTCAACCGATGTAGCACTTTCTATTTTAGATTGTTGTTTTCAATCGAACAGATGCCTCAGGCTTGTGCATTGGAGTTGTGTTAAGCCAAGGCAAACATCTTATTAGCTTTTTTCTAAGAAGTTGTCACCTTCAATGCAGGACCAATCAACTTATATGCGAGAGTTTTATGCGATCACGGAGGTATTAGCTAACTTTCGTCAATATGTGTTAGGCAAGCATTTCATTATACAAATGGAGCAACAAAGTCTCAAAATGCTACTTGATCAATGATTGCATACCCTGGAACAACATAAATGACTCCACAAATTTCTTGGTTATAATTTTGAAATCTGGTATAAGCCAAGGGGACAATGTAGCAGGCAATGCTTTGTTTAGATGTTTATTTGCCGCATGGACTACAACTTAATTAAAACGGTTGAAATCTTTGAAAGAGGAAATTGTAGCATATGAGAATCTTCGCTCTATCATACAACAGTACCAATCTTTTGCACCAAGGTAAACTCCCTATAATTACACTAATGGCATGCTCCTTTGGAAGAATAGGGTCGTAATTTCCCATAACAAGTTTATTTCCATTATGCTCCATGAATACCTTGACAATATTGTCAGAGGTTATACTGGAGTGGTTGAGACGACCGAGAAGATCTACGCTCAATTCTATTAGCAAAAGATGCAAAAGACCATTAAAGATTATGTGTTGAGTTGCCATGTGTATCAAAAAGTGAAGCATGAAACAAAACTGTTGAATGAATTACTACATCCTCTATATGTGCCATCCCAAATTTGGGAAACCATTTGTATGGACTTCATCACAGGGCTGCCGCAAGCACAAGGTCAATTTGTGGTGATGGTGGTAATAGATAAACTCACTAAATTCGACCATTTTATTTCCATGTGACATGATTTTAATAATCATTATGTAGTTGAAGCTTTTGTTAAGAATATCATCAAGCTTCATGGCTTCCCACATTGTAGTGTAATAGATTGAGACAAAGTTTTTGTAAGTAAATTTTGGCAACAATTGTTCACTCTACAGGGCACCAAACTAGCTAGGATTTCGGCCTACCAGCCCCAAATTGATGGATAAAGCGAGATTCTTAATAAAACACTTGAAATGTATCTTAGGTGATTTTGTTACAATAACCCCAAAACTTGGTTAAGCATGCTACCGCGGGCGCAGTATTGGTACAACACAACCTATCACAAGGCAACTCAGATGACTCCTTATAAAGCCTTGTATGGAAGGGACCCCATCATTAATCTATTATAAACTTTCACCACAGGATGACACATTCTTGCAAGAGTTGTTAATTGACCGAGACAAGTTATTAGATCAATTACAGCGTAATATCCATACGTCTCAACATTTCATGAAACAGTATGCATACCACAAGCGCTGACATGTGGACTTGAAAGTGAGTGATTTGGTCTTAGTGAAGCTTCAGTCGTATAGACAACACTCTATAGCACTACGCAAAAAGCCAAAAGCTCAACATGGGTTATTTTGGACCTTTCTAAGTTCACAAGAAATTGAGTGAAGTCACGTTCCACCTAAAGCTTTCAGTAAAGGCAATAATCCATGATGTATTTCATAGTTCTATACTGAAACCTGTCAAGGGGGAAATCTGGACCAATATTTACCATTGTCATTACGAACAACACCAGAAGGACTAGTTCTGTCTCCCCAGGTTGCTATCAAGAAGCACATGGTCTTACGAGATGGCAAATCCTGTGACCAGATTCAAGTCCAATGGGGAACGGAAGAAGCAGTCGAGCTTACTTGGGAAGGTGTTGTGATATTTTTTAAGGTATACCCGACGCTCAACCTTGAGGGTAAGGTTGTCATTGAATGGGGCGTAATGTAAGACACAAAATATCCCATGAGGAAGCCCATGAAAATAGCGAAGCAAATAAGGCCCAAGATACCATAGTATGGATGCAACAACGAAGGATGACATGGAAGTAGTTATAACAAAAGAACACATGGCAAACATTCCAACAATTACAGGTGCTAGGTGCAATAAGAGAGAAAAGATTTCAAATAGCAAATGAATCCTTTATATTTTATCTCTCTCTCCTTAGCTAACTTCTTTTCCTCTAATTTTGTTACCTTCCTCATTCTCTATCTCTAATTCCATCTTTGTTCCTTCTTGCTTGATGTTAGGAAACTCATTTGCTGGAAAGAAGGCATATCATACCAGACCTATTATTGTTGTTGTCTAATGCCATATTTCATATATATAGTTATTGTTTTATAAGTTGACATTCCTTATATTCCTCTTGAATTGTCATATGAGCAATTATTGCGGATTAATTGATATGAAATTTTAAGTAGAGTATTACTATGTCACCTGCTTAGTGTTGCTTTAGCTCACGCTACTGTTGTTGTATCTATTGGCTAATGCTAAAGTGTATAGTTTTCACAATTGAAGCTTCATTTTTTTAATTGATGCAAAATCAACGCTATTATCGTTATAGTTTCGACTGTTTTTACTTTTGTGTCCGTTTTTTCACCAACTTTAACACATTATTTTTTCTTAGTGTTTTAATTTTTAAAATGTATGTAGTTAATTAACTTAATTAATGACTTAAATAAGTTTTAAAAAATTATGTTATATTTCCAATTGTGAACCCATTTAATGTACGATCTTATGAAATAATTTTAGGCATCTTATTTACATCTATCTAATTTTTCTAGCTCATGAACTTTTATGTTATATATCACATTATTTGTAAGATTGCTTAGCAAGTTGTGTTTTAACACTGAGATCGTATACTCATGTTTTCTATAAACTTTTGTTTTCACTTCAATTTTTACAATTTAAAAAGTAATTTAATTATATAATTAAATATTATTTTATTTTAAAATTCAGTCTACCCATATTTTAAATTTAAGAATTTTATTATTATCATATTCCAATAAGAAAAACCTATGATACTTATTTCTTAAAATGATATGGAAAGCATAAAGTAATAATAACGAAGATGTCTTAGTTAATAAGTCTTCTTTAAGCTTGTGAATTAAAAAAACAAAGTTACTAACACGTAAGTGGTTTCCATTGAATATGTATATACATTTTACTCATTAAACATGTGCCATACAATTTAACTTGAAGATCTTGAAGCACGAAGAAAAACAGTTTAAGGAACAGAAAAACACCTGGTACAAAGAACACCACTGTCAAATATTTTAAGAAGTTATTCGAAAAGCACTCTAAAATTGTTGAGCAATAAAATATGATACAGTCATAACTCGTGAAGCATGTGGGGGAAAGAAACAAGAAAGCTAATTAAGGAAGAAACAACGAAAGGAATAAGGGAAACTTTACTTTGTGCCTTCATCGTCAAACTCTCAAAGGTTAACAGTGATTCAATGTGCTTTATATATACCATTCATAATGGTCAAGGAACAAAAATTTCAGCATCTATATGCTCAAGAAATTAAGTAGATTAAAACTATTTTTAAAAATTAGACTTAATTATTGCTCGCAATTTTTTCATTTTAAATGCATAAAAAGTGACAAAATAGAAATGTAATAGTACGAAGCATATTCAGAGCTTTCTGGATTGTATGAAACCATTGGAGGAGCTCTGAAAAGCAAATAAAGATACCACTAAATAAACTTCATAAAATAAATTAAAATTAGTTCATAGTTAACCTAAAATTATCTTTTATTGGATATATAAACTAATATAAAAGAGTTTCTGTTAACTATTTTATACCAGAACTAATTTTAATTTATGATTCATTTTTTTTACTTTTTTACCTAAACAAATCTAAGGAATATGTAATTTTTCAGGACGCGATTATTTTTTAAAACTTCTTCTAGAAACATTCCATTGAATGAAGCATAAAACACAGCTTCCAGTTGTATTAGTTGGTAAAAGTAGGGTAAAATGCCTTTGTTTTGTTTTCTTTATTCCTTATAAATGTGCATAGAATCATTTTTCTAGGGTTAGTATTTATGTATTAAATGTGTCTATCAAGATAACGTGTCAAATAACCTACGTGCATGCATAATAAAGTTGGAGCATGATTTTTATTTTTGAATATTTCTGTTTCATTGCCTTTGCTTGAAGTATTTGACTGCTCAAGTTGTTATATCTGTATTTGAACATGTTTAGATCATTTGGATGAAAATCTTTATAACAATTTCCAAAATAAAATTATTTTTTAAAATTAAAATCAGTTTATTAATAATTTAATTTGTAAAAGTATTTTCTTATACTAGTTTGAGTCACGTTTCATTATTATTGAATCTCTCAATAAATCTTTATCAAAAAATTCAACAATATAATAAATTAGTTTTTTTCTATTTTATTTTATAGTTCTATTGTTTAATTCATTTATAGTAACATATTCATTTTTATTTATTAAATTTACTTGTAGTAGTATACTAATTATTTCTATTTTATATTTTTATGATTTGATTTATTTTCAATTTATTTTAGTCTTTTATATTTTTCATTCAATTTATTTAGCAATTAACTTTTTCTTTCTTTATTTACTTTTAGTAATAAATTTTTTTCTTTATTTTTTTATATTTATGTCATATAATTTACTTTTCAATTATATAATAATAATAATAATAATAATAATAATAATAATAGCATTATTATTATTATGTTTTTATTATTTATTTTCTTCAAGTGATATATTGCATTTTTAATTAGTTTATATTCTTATTTTTTTATTTAATTTTATTAATATATTAATTTTTATTCTTTTATGTTTTCGTTATTTAATTTATTATTAGTAACATGCTGGTCGTATTTTATTCTTTAATTTATTTATACTTTTTATTTTAATTAGTTTATGATTATAAAATGATCCACTTTTATGTTTCTTTCATTTAAAATAAATAATATGCTGATCCACGTCTAAGTATTTATTTAAATTTCATGTTGTAATTTTTATTTTATTTTTATATTTTATATAACATTTTAACAAAAAATAGTATATTTCCACTATTCATACTAAGAAATTTAGATAAAGGAAGAAAGATAAAAGTAAACAAATTTAATAAATAAACTTGAAGAGGAAATTATATATATATATATATATATATATATATATATATATATATATATATTTTTTTTTTTTTTTTTTTTTTTTTTATTTTTTTTTTT
>Ga0099825_1008757_pt1 | contig 11801 bp, 9 predicted proteins | sample SiratroredBW_FD_76838 | JGI IMG/M metagenome (GOLD analysis project Ga0099825, IMG submission 76838) | Root nodule microbial communities of legume samples collected from California, USA - Siratro red BW | ecosystem: Host-associated > Plants > Roots > Nodule | place: USA: California | collected...
AAAAAAAAAAAAAAAAAAAAAAAAAAAAAAAAAAAAAAACTTAAAAAAAAAAAAAAAAAAAAAAAAAAAAAAAAAAAAAAGCATTCTAATGAAGTTTTTTCTGAAAAAATTCAGTATTTCTTACACACAAGATTATCAATTTAATAAACTAACTAGCAACTTTTCCAGTGAAAACTCACTGCATCTTCCATTGATGCACGCCAGCCTTGCATAGATGATAAACCATATCTAAGATGCTCATTTTCACCATCATCGGAAGACTTTTCAGTTTTGGGAGTGCTGAGATTTGTTCCCATTCTTTCTGTACAGAACAAACAAGCATTAGTTTTATTTCTTCAAGCATGAAAAATTAAAGAAAGCAACACCAAAATAAGTTGGATATCATTATCTATAATAACTCTCACAGAGAAAAGAAAAGCCATGATGCTCAGACAAATCTAATGTGTACATTAAAAAATTAAGAATAAGCTGTTTTCAAAAAGGAAAGTAGAAAGAGTAAAAGAAAATGTCAACTGAAAGACACTTAAATGGGGAGACCAGTGTGAAGCATAACTTTTGCTATTCTAGTACATGGCAGTAGTACTTCAGAAAAAAAAAATTAAGAGAAAAGATAATGATGAGGGCATAATTTCCAAGCATGACAGTGGAACTAAGAAGAAGACTCCAGTCAAAGAAAAGCTCATCTAAACTTCTTTTCTCCTTTTTTCCCTTTTCTCAGTGGCAGGGTTAAAAAGAGATAACCGACAATGAATAGAGAATGATCTAAAACTAAAGCCATGCAACACAATAAGGAACAGAAAATTTCAACCCAAAATAAAACATAAAAAGACAGAGCAAACGGAATTCAAGCTGAATAAAGAAGAACTAGTGCTTAATATGAAAAGATGACACAAGAAAAATTGGAAACTCTTTGAGTGTTAATTGTGCTGAGAAATGTACAGAAAGTAACGAAGATAAAGATTAATCAACAGTTAATAGAAAAGCAAAGAAGCAATATTCAAAGACCAATAGAGGGTAGAATCCATAATCAAGGAATACCCAGATGATAATATGAACAATAAATTACTCATAAGAGTTCACAGCTCAAAATTCTGTCTTTTCTAACTTGAAAGTTAAAAAAATATGTAATGAACAACAGTTCATAAGAATTTACTTCTAAATATTTCTTCTTTGTTTGAACTTTTGAGAAGTATGAGCAAAGTAATATTGGGAAGATTGAAGAGTGGTACTAACAGTCAGAAATTTGAAGAGGGTAAGGAGTTGAGTTTGGAGTATAGACAGAAAGGTAAAGGAAAGAGAATGAAGAAGAGAACAGAGAAACAGGTACAATTACTACCGCCACTATTATAAAGAAAGAAAAAGAAAAGAAAAGAAAAGAAAAAGACTTTGTGGCAAAGAATTGATATTTCTTTATTCTGGCTTTGAGCCTTTGAATTTGTCAGACACTGTTCATCCACTGAACTTTTTCATGCAATTTCAAGTATATGATTGGATAATCTTTCTGAATGTGTTCTTCGAAGCTTAAACATAGCTTGAAGAAAAATATTTTATCATGCATGCTTTTAGAAAGGGTCTCAACCAATTACTCAGTTAATATTTGATGCAGATAATAGAATGCGAATTTCAGTAAAAATAAGTTTTTTGAAAACATAAAATTTAAGATACCGTGTCCTTAATTGTGACAAAACAATTTGATACTGTTTTATAGATTAAATATATAATTTAATTTATGTATATGAGTTTACAATAAATTTATTTCCTTTAATCGAGAATGTTATTGATGTCCATTTCTTGTCCAGTAGCAAACCAAGTATATGGAACAAAAAGAATGAGTGACAAATTTACAGATTTATTCATAATCAAAACTTATTAATTCGTTTTTATATATAAAAAGTTATCAACTTAGTATTTTATTATTATTATTATTATTATTATTATTATTATTATTATTATTATTATTATTATTATTATTATTATTATTATTATAAGGTATTTCTTTATTTAATTTATATATATTGATCAAATATAGATAAAAGTGACTATAATAGAAACTAACTTGAGTGTGTTAACATATATAAAAATTAACATAAAAAACTTTTACCTAAAAGAATTACCATTTATTAAGTTAAAATTTATCTGTTATAACAATTTTATTAATGTGTATATTAATTTTAAATTTAATATGTTTTTAATGCATATATATTTATATAATTTTTTTATATTGTTATATTTAAATTTAAAACCAGAGAAGTTATTGATTGAATAAAAGATAAACAAGATGTAATAGGGTAAAAACATAAAAAATAAATAGAATATAGGAAGTGAAAAAAAAAATAAAAAGAGATATAAAAGTATGAGAATATGAATAAAGCAGATTTGATATAAATTAGAAGATATATATTAACAAGTAAAATTGTGAGAAAATAATATCCTTTATATGTAATTATTGATATAACGAGTTTTGCTGTATCCGTTGTTTTGGTGTAATTTTGTTGTCATTTTCTTGATTTTGTTCTCCTTTAAAAAAAGCAGTGTCTGCTATTGACACACCTGTACTGTTCACTCACCCAGTCAAGATCAGACAAAACAACCTTCTTTTCAATCAAATTGATAATTTCCGCAGAATTTACTAAGTCATTGACGAGGAAAATATCTGCACAAGACAGTGACATGTAACAATATGAATATATTTATTATGCAGAGAGAAGATAATATATTTTTTGGGGGTGGAGAAAGATAGAGATAATTTAGAAGTGAAGAATAGAATTAGAAATAATAAAAAAAAGCAAAATTTAAAATTGTGGGTACACATAGTAAAGGATGTGTGTGGTATGAGTAGTTGCCATGGTGTGGTTTGTTGTTAATGAAGGACAAAGACTTCTCTTCTCTAAGTCAAAGTCTTCGCCAAAGCTGGCTTCACCATAATATCCATAGAAAAAATAATTATTTTCCAAGTAAAAATCATTTCTTTTGTTTGGTGGTATTAAATAAATGCATGACCTCCATGCTATGTCAAATTTAATATTATGTATATTATGTTTTTGTAATTTTGATAAAAATATACTAAAAATAATATATATATTATTATTATATATACTAAAAATAATATATATATATATAAATTTCAAAATATACTAAAATATGAATGTTTTGATCATCTTATTGTTGCTGTTCAGTTTCAATACAATTTAATATGAATAATTGTAACGAGTTGTGTTTTTGGTGTGTTAATTGTGTGAGATGATTCAAAGATGGTAATTAAATTTATATTATGTTTAATTTTAATTTGTTTAATGTAGTGTATGTGGGTGGTGTAAATAGTATATGGTTTTAGTTCTTGAATGGTTTGGTTTGTTTTAGGCTTTGATTGGTTTGAGAATAAGAGAAGTTAATAAACAAAAGAAAGTAAGAGTTAAACTTTTAATATTTTGGGTCAAGAGTGCGTAGGAAACCAAAATGAATAGAATCAATGGGTGAAATTAGAGTGACGGAGGTGCTAATAAGAGACATTATATTTCAAAACCAGAAATAGAACCATATTCTTTTCCTTCTTTTTTTTTCATTTTTCTTTTATTTTTTTCCAAAGAATCTAATCTTTCTATTGTGTCTCCAATAGTTTTAGTCATAAGAGTGTGAAGTATTTTTTTTGCTTAGGATAAGTTTCCTCCTTGATTTTTGAGTTGATCAAGGAGTGCATTTAGTGTTCTTAATTCATTCTTCCTACGAAGTTGTAGTTTTTCAGAGAAAAAACAAGATTAAAGTAAGAAAAGTAATTTTGTTTCAAATTCTAATGCAAGTTCTCTATGTAATGGTTTGATTTTGGGTAGGGTGTCTTTGTAAGTGTGGAGTTGGGATCACCGTGGTGTTTTCTTTTGGACTGCTTCTTCCTCCACCTTTAAGGTTTCTTGAGACACCTCCCAGTTCTTAAATTTTTTCCAAACTGCACCATTTAAAAAGACCATTGTGTATTATTTAAAAACGAATAAAAAACTTTCGGAATATGTAAATCTGGAAGCCAATTCCAGATCCGAAAATAGTTTCTAGAATTAACTTTCGGATTTATCTATTCTGAAAATACTTTTTTGTAAAAATAAATTCTGAAATAGATAATTTCATAAGTCAATTTCAGAATCAGAAATAACTTTCGGAATTGTCTATTCCAAAAGTGAAGGTGTCAAAAAATTATTATATAATTAATTATCTCATTATATCATTGTCTATTCTAAAATTGGCTATTTTAGAAATGAAGGTGTCAACGTAATTATATCATTACCTATTCTGAAATTATATCAAAATAATTATATCATTGCTTATTCTAGAATTATATCAAAATAATTATATGATTGTTTATTCCGAAATTATATCAAAATAATTATATGATTGTTTATTCTGAAATTATATCAAAATAATTATATCATTACCTATTCTGGAATTATATCAAAATAATTATATCATTATCTATTATGGAGTTATATCATTGTCTCATTATATTATTGCCTATTTTGGAATTCTTAAATAGACAATGATATAATTATTTTGACATATTCACTTTCAGAGTAGGAAATTTCAAAATAGGCAATGATATAATAAGATAATTAATAATATAATGATTTACTTTCAGAATAGGAAATTTTAAAATAGGCAATGATATAATAACATAATTAATAATATAATGATTTGTCTACACATTCAGTTCTGGAATAGGCAGTTTCGGAAGCTATTTCTGAATCTAGAATTGACTTTCGGAATTACCTATCCCAGAATTCATTTTTTAAGAAAAAATACTTCCAGAATGGGCAAATCCGAAAGCCAATTTCGGATCTGAAAATAGCTTCCATATTTGCCTATTTCGGAAGTGTCCATTTTGAAGTTACTCTGTGGATCTCACAATCATGACTTGTCAAAAACTTTGGTGGGATATCCATATACGGGGTAGGTTGACAAATGACGAAAAGAGCACGCTTATTGATATGACTAAGATTTCACCTAAACCTAGAAATATTTTGTTAACTTTAAAGAAGTATAATGAGAAAAATGTGACCACGATAAAACAAGTTTATAATGCTATGAATACATATCGAAGAGAAGAACGATGTCACAGAAAAGAAATGACATTTGATGATGTTGCTTGAGTGAGACATGTCTCTGCATTGGTGTAGGTTTAATCAAGGCACAAATGTGGTGCAAGATTTGTTTTTGACACACCTAGATTCAGTTAAATTACTAAATTCATTTCACATTGTATTAATAATGGATAGTACTTATAAGACAAACAGGTACAGGCTTCCATTACTTGAAATTGTTGGTGTGACGTCAACGGGGCTAACAATTTATGTGGCATTTATTTTAGTTGAAGCAGAACGTGAAAACAACTATGTTTGGGCCCTTGAGAGGTTGGAAGGGTTGTTTGTGAGAGTTGATTGATATCCTAAGGTAATAGTAAGTGATAAAGATCTTGCCTTGAATGCAATAGGAGTTGTGTTTCCTGAAGCTTATAATATACAAACATTACTTACAATTATATTTCATCAAATAATTATAACTCAAATATTAATTACAATTTTCCATCATTTAAATTATCAAAATAACTTACCACACCACTCCACAATGTCATAGCCAGAGTGGTGTTCATAACCTTCTAACAACGACAAATCATATGGGCCTCTAGGATATCCTTGAGGTTGTACATTAACATGTTCCTCAACATTCTATTCAATGTTAGCTTCCTCCTCAACAATATTTGAAGGACCACCACGATCTCTATGTCTTACTGAAGTAGTAGGTCGTACACGATTTGATTGAGATCCTTCACCCTGCGTCCTCACCATTATGCTGTCTAGTAACAAACACCTAAAAACAATAATCAATAGTCTCAAATAATGTAAAATAGACTACACTATTTTAACATAGTAACTAGATTGTATCGTGACGATCTACAAATAATGTAAAATAAATAATAACATGATGTTTAACTGTCAATAATGTAAAATAAATAAATAATGTATGGTGAAATAAAACGCTTGATTCCCCATTCCAAATAAGGGTAATAAGGTTACCCCAACTTATGTATAAAAACGCAGACACATACACAAAAGCGCACACACATAGGATATATAGCCTCAACCCTAAAAAATACACCCCATATTCATCCTACCAACAGAAAAAGAAACATACAGGACCTCATTTACATGAGATAAGACCTCAACCTCAAGTAGGTCATCATACATCAAAAAAATATAATTAACCCCTAATAAATCCTCCATAACAACATCACCACTGTCCAGAAATTATGAGGCAAATACATATTTTTAATTGAGCCAAACAAAGGAAGAATAACATCCCTGGTTATACTTTTATGTTATGCATCATAACTCAGCACCACTGCATCCACAAGACTTTAGAACTTGCAAATATTAAAGTCAAGTTATGACATTTATAGTAATAAACTAAAGAGAACAATTTCACCACTCACGCCCACTACTACCTGCTTTCTTAGTCTTTCAACATTTTTATGCATTCCAAAGGTGCAATAACCCAATCAACATAAGAAAAAAAAATTCTTAAATTTAGCTCTTATAACAGCTCATGTTTTAGCTTGAATTGTAGAGAAAACCTCTACAATATTAGACCCTGTCCTTAAAAGCAATATCATTTCTTAAGTTCCAAATAGACTACACTATTGTCAGCCATAACACTACCCACACACCAGTCCCACTCCTACCAATCTGAAAAGCACAAAAACCCATAAAGTGCTTTTTAGCCGAACAATGGTGTACAAATTGCACCCCTAGCCACCCTCCACACCTATTCCATAAACTCCTAGACACTTCACAAGTAAAAAATAAATGACTTGAATCTTCTTCACCTAAATTACACAACATACACAAAGTACTCCCAATTGGGATTCCTACTCCCATTCCAAATACTATTATTGAAGGCATTTGCATCAAAACAAAGTTAGAAAACCATAATCCACCAATAATCAATCGCATGAAAACGTTAATTTTTTTGTTTCAAGATAAACGTTCATTATGGAAACCTTTTTCCGTAAGCCATTTATGGAAAACGTTTTCCGTAAGGATTGTACGGAAAAGCTTTTCTATAAAACCTTATGGAAAACGTTTTTCGTAAATGACTTACTGAAAAGGTTTTTCGTAATGAACACTTTTTTTTTTAAAATTAACTACGGAAAACATTTTCCATAAATCTTATAGAAAACGATTTTCGTAGTTCAAAAAAATCCCATCCCCTCTGTCAAACGTTACAACACCTCTTTCGTTACAATGCTTCACCAAATTAAACCAATACCAAATCAAAATAATCCAACCAAATTAAACAAATCCATCAAACAATACATACTTTCAAATCAAAACAACGCTTTACAAAAAAAACGAAGGCTTACCTCTCAAAATATCTCTACTGCTCAAAGCTTCTAGTTGCTCCTCCACTGCTCCTCTATTGTTGTCGTGCTCCTCCACATCGCTCGCTGCTTCGTCTTCACCCTTTATCATCGTTAGCCTTCAATGTCATCGCTGTTGTAGCTCCTTCATCGTTATCCACCAACCCTCTTCTCTGTTTTCACAAAACCACAAAAACCCTAACTTTCCCTTTGAATATTCTAGCAAGGACAATTATGAAATTACAAAAAATTGATGAGGTGCAGTAAACAATTGTGGGGGTGCAGGAAGCAATTGCCTTTGAGTGATTGTGTGGAAGGATGATTTAGAGCAATTGCTTCCTGCACCCCCCACAATTGCTTCTTGCATCTCATCAGTTATTTGTAATGCCAAAAGTGCCCTTGACAGAATATACAAAGGGAGGAAGTGGTTCAGTGAGTGGGTGGTGATTGTAGGTTTTCCGGTGAATGAAAGTGGTAGAGGGTGCTGTAACGAAACTTCTCCGGCAGCTTTCGTAGGTAAGTTGTTTTCATTTTGCATGGTTTAGGCGTGGTGTAGGGGTGCAGAGTTGGTGTGATTCGATTTTTCGTTTAACAATAACCTCTTACGGAAAACAAAATCCGTAATAAAATGTGGGTGGCTGAAATATGGAAAACGTATTCCGTAGAAGGTTATTGTGTACAGAAACCATTTTTAATAAGTGAGGGTGTAAGGATGAGTGCCTACGAAAAACATTTTCCTTAAGAGGAGAAGGTAATTACAGAAAATGTTTTCCATAAGAAAAATTTGTTGTTAGTGGTGAGGACGAGAGCTTATGAAAAACGTTTTCCGTAGAAGGAGGACTTGCTTGCGGAAAATGTTTTTCATAAGAGGACATTCACGTTATGGCGTAGAAGGAGAACAACATTATGAAAAGTAATTTCCGTAAGCAACTTCTCCTGTTATGAAAAATGTTTTCCATGAGACAAAAGTCTTCTTAGGAAAAACGTTTTCCATAAGAGAAAAGTCTTCTTACGGAAAACATTTTCCATAAGAGACTTTTCGTACTACGAAAAAGGTTTTTCGTAATGAAGGCTATTTTTAAAAAAAAAATTAACTACGGAAAATATTTTCTAAAAATCTTATGGAAAACGATTTCTGCAGTTTAAGAAAAAACCCACCCCCTCCATCGAACGTTGCTCCAAACTTTTCCGTTGTTCCTCTGTCACACCTCCGTCATCGCCCTGCTACTTCGTGTCACCCCACTACTCTGCCTTACACTTCATCGTCGTTAGCCTTCAATGTCGTCACCGTTGTAGCTCCTTTGCCGTCACCCACCACCACTCTTCTCCATTTTCACAAATCCACAAAAAACCTAACTTTCCCTAGGCATGGGCAATTGTGAAATTATGAAAAATTTATGGGGTGCAGGAAGCAATTATGGGGTACAGGAAGCAATTGCCATGATTTAGTTATAGATTGTTCTTATATCCATATATTTTAGGACAAGTTCTTCCTACACCCTAATACGTTCTTCCTACACCCTAATAAAAAAACTAATGCCACAACTGCCCTTATGAAAATTAATGAGAATGGGATGGGGGTGTCATCGGTTCTCATTTCCAAATCAAAATGATAATCGGATGAAACCCATCAGGTTCTCATAGTCCAAATCGAAAAATTAATCTGATTACCGTCAAAAACGCCCTAAACCCCAAATCAAGACATGACCATCATAAATTTCTTTCTCAATTGCCTCTATCCCCTTGACATTGCCAACCTTGGAATAACAATGGAGTAACAGTGAATATGAAGTCTCATTAGGCTTGGAGCCCTTACTTAAAGTTTCATTTGGGGTGTTCTTGACGGTGAACGGATTAATTTTCTGATTTGGACTATAAGAACCGGATGAGTTTCATCCGGTTATCATTTTGATTTGGAAATGAGAACCGGATGACACCCCCATCCGATTGTCATTTGAGAAAAAAAATTAACAACCGGATGAGCAGGCCATCCGGTAGTCATTTGAAAAAAAATACAACCGAATGGCCTGCTCATCCAGTTGTCAATTTTTTTTCAAATAATAACCGGATGGGGTGTCATCCGATTCTCATTAATTTCCATAAAGACAATTGTGACATTAAAATTTTTATTAGGGTGCAGGAAGAACTCGTCATATTTTAGACTTAACATGGATTAAATTAAAATTTTTACTTTGGAAAAAAATGTTTAATCAGTTCAAAGTAGATTTAATTTGGTTTTAAGAGAATGTTTATGTTTATAATCATGTAAGTCGTTCTATATCACCAGTCGTTTATATCCGTCCTATCTTATAATTCATATTTTATTTAGTATAATTTGTGTTTTAAATATAATTAAATATTTTTATCTATTATTTTATGATTCATTTTAATATTTTCTTCATAATATACTCCAGTAAATAATAAATTATTATTTAAGTTTTTTTTAATTATTATACTTACAATAAAATCTTGTTTTTAATAAAATGCTTATATTTAAGGTTAAAAAATTTAAAAAAAGTTTTCTATACTAAGAAGTCAAAGTCTTTAGTAGTTTTTTTTAGAAAAAAAAAAAACATATTTGATAGTTAAAAGAGTGTATTAAATATATTTAAAGGGACTAAAATATAAATTTTAAAAATTTATCAATGAACAATAATCCAAAGGAAGATGTTTTGAGGAAGGAATTTGTGCAAATTCTTCAAGCTTTTACATCTATGGGAAGCTATGCAAGTGATTGCATTCCACTTTCTCTAAAACGTTTTCACTAGATCCTCCAACTTATTTTCCTCATTTCAAAGCTTTTCCGTAAGCTAAATCAGAAACTTTTTTAGTTTTCTAGTTCTAGAATAGAATATTCCTGAATAAATTTTAACTTGTTATAAGAAATTATTTTATAAAAGCAGTCAAAAAAATTAATTTTAAATTTTACATTCTAAATGTAATTTGATATCCATATTTCAAAATATATTTTTATTGATAATTTTATTCTGGACAATATTTTTTTTTTGAAAAATATAAAAATTTCAAAAGTTATTTTCTTTATGAATGTTCTCTTCCAAAACCTTGAAGAAAAACAACCAGCTTGCATAGGTCCACGTTTATATGGAATAACTTTCACTGAGTAGACATAGAAACCACAAACTACATTTTAGGTTTTTGTCACATAGTGTTTTGCTAACTTGTGTGGAAGATAGTGCCCTATACTGTTATGGTGGAACAAAGAGGTTGGATGTGGTGTACTAGGTTTTTGTCACATAGTATTAGCTTAAGTGGAAGTGTTATGATGGTGGAACAAAAAGATAGATTTAAGTTTTTAGTATCTATTTATGTGGATAGTGAGTGTTGGTCACGTAGTATAGAGATGACTTGTGTGGAAGATGATGTTTTCCTATTGTAATTTTTTTTTTAATTTTATGTAATTTTAATACATATGCATTACCAAAAAGAATGAAGAAACCAATGGAGATGTTAATGATGAAGGGATCACACATGTTAAAAGAGGGAAGGGAAAAAACGAAAAAAAAATAGTAATATATAATAAAAATAATACAATTTAAAGCAATAAAACTAATAAGAATAACATTACACGTTGAAATATAAATAATTGAAGTTTCCATCATAACGTCCTTCCATTTTTAGACATGTTTCTTTCATGTTTATATTTAATTATATTATTCAATTTTTTTCAATTCTTTAATAGTTAATTAATTCTAACTCTCTTAAGATTTTCATGTTCTTGTTCTTGTGAACATTAAATTTAAGTTATAATCTTTATTAAAATATTATATTTGGAAGGAAAGTTAACTATTATAATAAATGAATATTTATATTGTTTTTATCTAAGAGAGAAGATATAATTTGTGATGGATGAAAAAAATCACGCAAATGAAAAAAGAAAAAGAGTTTGGAAAATTGTTTGATGAATACCATATTTTACATCACATTAAAAAGACATTAAATCCCATTAAAATTTGTTCTAAAAAGTAATTTATCAAATTTATATATTTGGATACCATCAAAATTTGCATATACTTTGAAAACCATCCAAATCGTACTTAAAAAATTCCTAAAAGAACTTGTATATATCTAGTATGAGTAAAAGATGAAACAAAATGGGTATCTCTATTTTAAAATAGAAGCATTTGATAATTTTATTTTAAAAGTTTTATAACATCTATTCTTTTTAATATTTTTGCTTCATTAAACCACTCACATAATATATATATATATATATATATATATATATATATATATATAGTATCATATAATTATTTAATTTATTAAAATATAAATAATTAATATAAATAACATTGTTGGTTTTTTATAACAAGAAAATTTATGTCTCTATTTTATTTTTAAATAGGGAGACCAAGCTTGTAGATAGAATAAAATAGAAAAAAAA
>Ga0099825_1008762_pt1 | contig 11799 bp, 4 predicted proteins | sample SiratroredBW_FD_76838 | JGI IMG/M metagenome (GOLD analysis project Ga0099825, IMG submission 76838) | Root nodule microbial communities of legume samples collected from California, USA - Siratro red BW | ecosystem: Host-associated > Plants > Roots > Nodule | place: USA: California | collected...
ATAATATTATAATTAATGGTCAAAAGTATCGATCGATTTTATCAAATCCTCTATACATATTCAGAGAACAATTAGTAAGTCTAAATCTAATTAATGTTTAACTAATTTCTCATGGAAGTTGGCCAAATTAGTTAGGCTTTTATTTAAGTTTGTCACAGCATGTTTCATAATCTAGTGATCCAAATTCAATTTGACATATTTAGTGTTCTTGGAAACTCACATTCATTCACACTAAAAATCACATCAATTTTTTTTGTCACATTTGTGAAAACTACACCTAATGATTTACATCACACCTGCATCAAAATTTTAAAGACTCAAAACAAACACCCAGTTAGTCTATTTAAAAATCTATTTCATTTTAAAATTTTCAATAAGTTTAAATAAGTTAATAAAGTGGTATATTAATAAACCTGTAATGCAAAAGAAAAAATTAAAATAATTAAAATCGTTTGTATGTTTCAAATATTCATATTAAGATCAAATATTGATGTTTAGGTAGTTGACTTTTAATTTAACAAAAATAGGTTGATCATAATGTTTAGATACCTTTTTGATTACTACAAAAGTAGTTGTGGTTAAAATATAATAAACGATTCTTAATTTCAGTAATGGTAATAATTTTATGATTTTATATTAATGCAAAAACATGAATTTACGTTATGTATATTATATTCACTTGCATAAAAAGATATAAAATAGAGTGTAATAACAATTTTGTAAATATGATCTTACCTATCATATTAATTACTTAGAATTAATATAGTGGGTTTAATTATTGCGGTATACTCACATTTGTTTATTTTCATTATGCATCATTCCTTGTTCTTTTCTTTCTCTAATGTTTTGCTTTCTCACAATTGCCTTGATTTCTTTTTTTCTTTTTTTTTTCTCCACTTCCTCTTTTTCTTAATTTTCTTCCTTCTTTTGCTTTCTCTTCTCTTCATTTCCTTTATTTCTTACTTCCTCTTTTCCTTCATTATTATCTTGTTGCAACCATTATCTTCAAATTTTTGCATTGTTTATTGTTTTTTAGGCACACAATGTTACATTTAAGAAGTTGTTACGACTAACTATATGAAGTTGTATTGTAACTGAAATTCCAAGTGAATCCCAAGTCAAGTCACTATCTATAAAGAAGGAGTTGTTGTCACTATTATTCTTCTCTCACTACCTTTAAGTAATTATAATATTTAATTATTTGTGTTGTTTATTTATTTTTATATATTTATAAATTATATAAATGTTAAATATTATTAATTACAAATTTTATTACACAATTATTATTGTTAGATCGAAGTTTGATAATTTATATTTTATCATATCATGTCAGACAAGAAGTATTGTATGCATTGTCTCATAAGCTTTTGCCAATACAAACATAAAGAAATATACTTAGTCAATAAGTTTTTTCTTAAATAGATAATAAATACGCTTTATCTGACAAACACAAGCCTTATAAGCACTTCAGAGTATATGTTAAGCTTTAATAAATGCTTATTCTATGTTTGCAGAAATTACAAGTTTCTTTAGTCTTTTATGAAGATCTTAAAATGGCATGTCAACATCAAATATCTCTTGAAGATGTGTTGAAAGCTACCTCATGAATAACTTCTTTAGACAACGTAAGTTGTGAAAAACACTGGGAAGTTAGCTAGTTTTGTCAGCACTTTACCCAAGGGTGAAAAGACCACGTATCCAAGCTTGTAAAGCTTGATCATATTCTAGAGTTGTTGACAAAGAAGCGTGAGACATTCAATGTTATGTGAAGACCACTTAATGTGTCTTGAAGCCTCAAAGTTTCTAAGATGCAAGAAGAAGTTACGTAAAAAGAAGACCCTCATAATGGCTACAAAGGATGTGGAATGACACTTTTTTTTATTATACACGCATAGAACATCTTGTTTAAGAAAAGTGATAACGACGAAAGTCTTGATACAAGAAAAGCACACGATTTTAAACTTCCACGTTCTATAGTTATGAGAAAAAACATATTGTGTTCATTAGCAAACTATTAGAGAGCTTAAACAACGTCGAAAGACCCTACCCTCTCTAATGAGCAATGTTGTAATCTTTTATATCACATCTTAAACAAACATTGTTTTAGCTAGCAATGACTGCTCATTAAACAATGAGTTAACCAGAAGTAGGTACATTCTAAAAGAATATTGAACGAGTTAGTCAAGAGTATCTATGTTTTAAAAGAATATTTGAGTTAGCTAGGAGTGACTATGATTTGAATGAATACTTGTATTGTTTTTCGCAACATAGTGAAACCAAATCAATGGATTGAAAAATTGTTGTAGTTTATGCTATCAAACGAACTAGTATAAACATCTGTGAGTAATTTTTTTTTCTTCCGTTGTCTTTTGGAAACTAAGATTGACTTAAGAAATAAAATTTTCAACCCAAGTTTGGAGGTTTTTGACAGATCATCTGTCAAGACAAAAACTATTGTGTGAAGGTTCACAAAAAATTTAAAAAACACAATTCAAGCCTCCATTATAATGTTTTAACCTATTTTTAATAGCTATACTTATATATTAATTGTTAGTTTAGTTTTGGTTACTAGTCATGACTAGTTTAGTTTTGCATTAACCTTGACTTTTATATGTAAATTCACTTCAATAGAATTATTGATAAATTTTGGTATTTACTATTTTGATAGAGTATTAGAAATTTATTTTGTCAATAAAATATGTCTATTTGTTGGTTCAAACTATTTTCAATTGCAAGTTAGAATATAATAGGATTAACTTTTCTTAAAAAAAAGTCACATACTACATATTTTATAGCCTAAACTAATGTGATATGTGAAACATTCTACATTTCTACATCAGTTGAAGTTTTATGTACATTTCTACATCTATTCAAGTTTTAATCAACTAGAAATATTTCATGATAAAAGATCGACTCTTCTTTTTATGCATTTTTGGCTTATTTGAAGGAACATATTGTTAGATTTAAAAGGTTGAATTCAAGAGAGTGAGTGAATTGAACTATCTAAATTTTTTTCAAAATTTAAAATGATATATTTATTAAAACATTCAATTGTAGGATTTGATTGCTTCCAATTTTATGTCTAGAACCAAGATCAAGAAAATTACAAAAATCGAAAGGCAAAGAGGGAGAGAGAGATGTACACAATTGGTTTTTACATTGGTTTAGTTTATCAAATATTTGCATCCAGTTGTTTAACCATACCAGTTAATCTTATACTAAAAATTATAGTTTTTACAAGCACAAAAACCAATATAGTAAAAGTAAACAACTTAATAAACTAGATCTTGAACCTGCAAGATTGGTTTACGCACCCACTAACATCCTGCTACTATATTGTGTCTGGAAATCCTATCTAGAGACAGTTTAAGAACCCAACAGCGAATACAAAAAATGAAAACAATATCACATGGAATAAGACTAGCACAACAGAAAAGTTTGAGTATGAGTATGTAAAGTTCTATATTTCTCTCAACACACAATAATAGTACCGGAATTTGCACAAAAGAAGCTTCTAAGACCAATTGTCAACTCAGTTTGGACTTTCTTTCAATAATATAATGCTTTTTAGAAACTTTGATTTTGATCTCATGTTAAATGATTTTAAAATGAGTGAGTAATGTAGATTTCAAACCGTTTGTTTTAATGGATTAAAACTATGTTTTAATTTGTTCATTTCACTTACTTTGGAAAATTAATTGATTAACTCGTTGTTTTAACATATTAAAATAGAAGAGTTCAGAATTTTCACAAAGCTAAAGAGATTTTAATATATTACAAACTCGTTTTAGCATATTAAAAAAGAAAGCTCAGTAATAATCATTGTTCTAAGTGATTATAATTGATTAAAACAATTATTTAGTCTATTAAAATACTTTATAAAATCCATTTTGCACTCAGATAAAAACATTTTAACATATTAAAAACATCTTTTAATCACTTAAAGAACATCCTATCACCAAAATAAGCTCTAATTCGGTTGAAAAAACTTTGTAACTATAATTATAAGATCAAATTATGAAAGAAAAACTTATGACAGATCTTAATCAAAATAACAAATCCTAGAAACACATATAAGACTTTAGAAATGAAATCTTCAAAATTCTTCAAGAGAGATGTTTGATTCATCAAATGCAAGACAACTCCAACACATATAACATCATCCTAATCTCTCAACTAATGTTATATATATCAACTTCTATATTGATAAGACTTGATGTAAAAAGTCTCTCATTTTTATCACTAGTGACATATACATGAAGTCTCTAATTGATGTGAAATATAATTATAAATATATTTTGACACTCAAGTCATGAATAAGAAAATAAAAATTAATATAAATATATCGCTTAAAAAAACAAAAATTATATAGAAAACATACTAAAAAATTAATAAAATAATTGATTATATATAATATTTAGAGATTAAATAATTAATTATATATAATATTTATATTATCTAAAAACTAAATACCTGATTGTATATATATAATATATATATATATATATATATATATATATTATAAACAAATTATAACTAATTTTAAAATACCACTTATTTATTTTAATTTTTCTTTTAATAATTATTCTTTTTAATTTTAAATTATCGATGAATTCAAAAATTTAAAAAAACAAAGACAAAATATGTATAATTTTTTATAATTATAATTATATTAATCTATACACTAATTTTTATTATATTAATAGTAATAATCTATACACTATTCACTTAAATAACTAAATAAGAATTAAAAAAACGAATTTTACATTTTTTATGATATGTTAAAATTTATGTCGTGCCTAGATTACTTGTGCTATAATAATATTTCACTTGTATTATTCTTCAAAAGAAATCTTAAGACTATCTAAGAATCTCCCCAAATAATTTAAAACATTCACGCTAACACCTGAATTTTGACCAAGTTCATGGATTCAAAAGAATTTATTTAACCAGAGAAGTAAAACATAAAACCTGTGTAATTTACATCACATCAAAGTTACTTTTGCATAATGAATGATTGATTTGAAAGAAACCGTTTATTGGAGAAGAATTGATTCCAAATTAAAGAACTGGACCAGAGCATATGATATGCCACCAAATGTGCCACTTAATTAAATATTTCCTTTAACAACAGCTCAAGAAAATCCACGTGAAGTTGGTTTTGTCATTACAATGCTGACATCCCATGGACCCATGGAAAGGTGATTAATACCTGTTCTTGTCTTCCTGTTACAGTAGATTTATATTCTCTAATTTAAAATTAAGAATTGGGCACATGTTTTTTTAATACTATGATGATTTTGGAGTTGGCTATAAAATAATTAGCATGTCTTTATTGCTTTCCATGTCATGATAAAAAAATTACATAAACTTTGCCTAGGAAAAATTCTTAGTAATAAAATTAAAATCTGTCATTTTCTTAAATTCTAAAAGTAAAATAAATCGTTTAATCATTAATAATAAAATAATAATGTACATTTTATATGTTTATAATTTATTATTTTTATTATAATATTCAAATTAGTTATCTATAAATAGGTAATATCCACAATTAATGTTTTATGAACAGTTACGCCTGTTATTTTATGCCTAAACAGAAATTAATATTTTTATGGAAACTATATCCAGTTAAAATGACCGAACTTTTATCTGATAGATTATTATTTTTTAGAAGAGATAATATTTAGTTGTGTTCTCAAAACTTTCATTGCTAAAAATGTTTAACTTCAGTATTAAAATTCCAGAAATACATGTTATTTGTCAGATGGTATCGAGTTAAATGAGGGATAAAAAAAAAATTATTCAACAAAATCATATTTAATTTATATTTATAAAATAAGGTACAAACTACGTTGAAGTTTGATATGGGTTTTGTGGACTAAATCATGGTTTAGTTAAAAGTTGTCTATATTTCATTTGTGTTTCAACAAGAAAGTTGAAGCTAACACTTCACTTAATTGGTTTGGGTTCGACCAATGTAGACTATGGTGGCTTGGTACAAAAAACCATTCTCAATTGGGACTTATAAAATTAGGATCAACCTTAGAGATAATTTGACACAAATGAGTTTTTGTTGTCTAATTTAGAATACAACATGATCATTTTTGCTAAATAAATTCAAATTTAATTTATCCTTAAAAATATATCACGAGTTTAACCCAAGTCCAACATAGATTCAAAGTGGTTTGTTGATGACTATATTGAGTTGAGTCATTAAACAAATTCACAATTTCAGTTTCTAAAATCGGATTTTGGTGTCATGAAAATTCAATTTACAAGCTAGACTTAGATAACAGTATGATTGAAGTTGACTAAAAAAAATTATCTCTAATTTTTTTTAAACTTAAAGTCTTAAGTCTTTGTTTAGATGGTATGAAATAAAATAAAAAGTTATGAAATGAAGAAAAAAATATTTAGAGTAAAAGATAAGAATGTTTAAATAAGTTGAAAAAAAGTAAAAATGAGAAAAATAATGCTTTGATTTTTTTGTAAATGTTTTCATTTTTTTCTATTTTTGATATTATTTTGTAATTGTTTATTATTGTAACCATATAAAAAAAATTCATGATGGATACAATATACAAATAACACTTCAAAATTCATATTATCTTGGTAACATAATTTATGATGTTCTCGCTTCACCTACGAATCCAAAGTCAAAGCTACTTTCTTTTCAATGTAATCAAAACAAGGACGAAAGTTTACATTGTGAAACTTACAAGAAATTTTTTTTGTTATTTTTTATCGTATATGGTCTGTACCTCTCTTATATAATTATAAAATATAGTTTTTTCTTCTTGTTATAAAAAATAAAAAAATAAGCATAAAACAACTCTTCCACATATACAAAATCATTGCATCCGCGTCCTTGTTTACAATCACAAGACTTTTTTTCAATTTTAGTGTATTTTTTTCCATGAAACAAATTGATACTAAATGTCAAATCCATTATAAAGTAAATTTATATTAGATTCGTCGAACTTGCTTAACGTTTTTTTTATCTCCTATAATAAAGATCAAATGATATAAAACATAAAATCTAGATTAAACATCTTTTTCAAAAATTGATCTATAGTTAAATTAAAAATTTAACCACTACCTAAACAAAATTATTTTTAAATTTAAAATTAAAAACATAATAGATTCCTAAATAAAATCTTCAATTTTAATTTTAAATTAAAAATCGATGACTACAATTCTATAGAGTGGAATTTTCATTCGTACTAAACTCATATAATCTGTTGTTAATTTTAAAAAAAAAATATGATAAAAAAATGAGGTTTTCACAGTTTTTTATTTTATCTACAACTAATTAAAATTTTTATAATAATAATAACATTCGTGTAAGTACTTGTGATGTATGAATAATATTAGTTATCTGCTAAAGTAACAAATGAATGCACGATTGAAATGTGCGTGCAATTAGCAGAACCCTGTTTTCTTCTTTTAATTATTATAACTTTAGAAGCACTAAACGTTTGTATTATAGGAGAACTTGTCATGTCCAAACGCAACAAACTTATAAAAGGAGGCTACAGAGTTATACATAAAAAAAGTCAATAAAATTCGATTACTTAGAGAGGAAGAAGGTGATCAGCAGTGTGTAATTGAATTAGCAGAAGAACTATACAAATAATAAATAATATTGCATAGCTATAATAGGTATTCGAATTATTTAAAATTCAGATTGTGTAATCGTTGATATAATTCTATAATATTTAATTATTAAGTTATTAAAATTTAGTATATTCAAAAAGTTATTATGCGAAATGATTTTACAAAAAAAAAAAACTACTCTTAAAATAATTCAATAAGCATTTCCATCTTTTTATCCGTTTGGCATGAAAAAAGTAAAAAAAAAAATGAATATTTGAAAATAATCTCACACCTAAATAATGTTATAAATATATTTTCTCATTTAAAATGTACTTTCTTAGGTCTTAATATCATTTTTCATATAAGGTTTTATAAAACTCTTTTTTATGAAGTTTTAATGGGAAGGTTTTGTTAAAATTACAGTTTTATAGTTTTCATTGTATTTTATTTTCACAATTAGAAAAGTAAATATAAATCAGACTTGTAAATATAAATCAGATTTGTTGAGCGATTTATATGCATGTTAGGTGAGATTTGTAATTTAGAAAATCCAAGACTCTTGGTTGTTGAGCGAGTCATTCTTGCTAAGTAAATTTGGTTTCAGTGGTTTGGTCGATAGATGAACAACGAACGTTCTTACTAAGTGAAATTTAGAGAATTAAAAATTCGAGAACATTGGTCGCTGGACGAGCCACACTTGTTGGACGAATTTGGTTCTAGCAATTTAATAGCTAGACAAGTCTAAATAAGTTCGATAAATTTGGTATTAAGGCTTGGTCGCTAGGCCAACTTGAGACTTGTTGAACGAAAGTACGTGTTCTACATGTGTAAATTATGATTTTTAAGATGTTTTAAAAACTAAATTTTTGTGTGATTATATGATACATTGATGTGCAAAGATTAAGTATGAATCATGGTGAAGTGTGATCAAGACATAATATTTTCAGAAAACAAGATAGTATGTTAATATTGTTTAAGATATGTAGTGAATTAAAGATTCGTATAAGAGAAAACATATTGATTCTATTTGTATATTGGAATCTTATAGATAAAAGTTGAGAGAGATTCATATCACTAAGTCAAGATAATTAACCATATGAATTTACTTTATCATTTTAGAAGACTTAATTCTATATTGATCTTATATGTTAGAGTGATAACACATTTAATGTGATATATATATATCTATGTGAAATTCAGCACATATATTTTTTTTTAAAGTAGATCCAAGTGTCTATGTATATAAATAAATTTTTGACACAAATGATAATAAATATGAGTTATTAATAAATATTTAATTGTTTAACATATTGTAATGAAATGAAGTGTGAAAATTGAGATATTTATGACTTGTTTAAATTAAAATTAATTTTTTTACAAAACACAAGCTTGTCCAATTTATTAGTGGTTATGTTGTTTCCCAATATACATGATGATGCATTATATAGAAAAAAATGTTAGAAATTATTGAACTCTACAATTAGCAAAATGAAGTTTGTTTTCCTTTTGATATTTTTTGTTTCGTATATATATATATATATATATATATTACATACATGACCTCTAACAGGCATTTTTTTACCGGCTCCGGATAAGAAATTTATCATATATCTATAAATTAAATTCACGAAAAAGATAAACTTCATTTTTATTAGTGCCGTCTCTTTCTTTATTTTGTAAGTTTTTTAGGGATGAGTCGTGTTGAACTTTCTCTCTCTACTTCTGGAAGTGTTTATCAAAGATACAAACTTCTCTATTTCTCGATATTTAATGCATGAATAAATTTACTTCATACCACTGTAGTAAAATAACACCATTTGACTTCTGATTTTTATAATAAAATATTATATTTTAATAAAATAATATTATTTTTTAATGTCAAATAGAGGTAAATCACTATTATAAGTATCATTCCCTTAATGCATTGCTTGCAACTGGCTTCTAACATGAGGCGTGGTTTCTTTCGTTTTCTGACACAAGACTGAATGATCAGAAGCTATCCAAATTCAATTTCTGAGTGTTTTTCATAAAAAAAATAATGCGATGGGAGTAATTAGAAAAGGTGTTGCAAAGAGAATTTCTCTTTATATTTTATAAAAAAAGGTGTAGTTTGGGCTTTTACAACACTCCATGCTTACTAAATTCACTCCTTTTTTTCGTTCTCTTGTATGTAAAGTTACGCTTTAGTACTGTTTATTTACTTTTCTTTATGGCTTTCACCGTTCTTTCTGAATTTCCACCTACTAATCTTATCAATACGCAGGTTACACTAACCAATCACCTCACTTCTGAATACTTTCTCTCTTTTCTAAAAGAAAAAGATAAAACCTAATCATTTGGATAATTACGAGCATTTCAGAAATTAGTATCTGGAACAGTTTTAGAAAATAGCTTCTGAAATAATTTCGAAAGTATTTTTTGAAATAGTATTAGAAGTTACTTCTGAAAACTGATATTTTTGGAATGACATAACAATAAAACATATGCCAAACTTTGTGCACTCATCAAGAATTTCATAAAAGTCTTTTATATGAACTACTAAATTTAATACAATTACAACGAAAAAGAAGTAAAATTTACAAACTTTAATAGAAAAGTATAGAAATTTGGTAGAAAGGATTGAGAGGCAAATCAAAGTGGAGTTTTTGAGAATAGGCTTTAGGGTTTATAATTTTTTTACATAAAAGGGTATATTTGGTATCAAAATAAAAAATCAAGGACAGAGGAGTGTAGGTAGCGAAAGCTTTATTTTGGGTAATTTCTTTCCGCAGCCCTATAACTTCCTCCTTTTTCCTGTATTTCCATGTAGTGCAGTGAAAAAGTAAAATTCCTTTGTGGTTTAAATATATATAAAAAATAAATGCTTACTTTTAATGCTACTTACATCCTCTTTAATATTTTCCGTCGTGCCCCTCCTCTACTGCACATCCACTGTGACATCTATCGCCAATGTCACCATTTCAATACAAAGGTTGCTCGGATTAGGGGAGGTGAGAATGATATCTCTTTAGATGATTGATTATGTGTGATCCCAATATTACTTAGATTTGTGAATTTCTTAATTACAGAATCTAGATAAAGTTATTATCTCTTGCAATCCATAAGTTTCAACGTTAAGATATCTTTTGGAATTGTACAAATTTATAGTGTAATTTTTTATAAATAGTTTACATTTTAAATTATGTAATACGAAATACACTTCTGGATCAATATTTTGTGGACTGGATTATCTGGATTTTTTTTAAAACTTAGAAGTATATTTTTAATTAAACAATTTAAAATATATGTGAACTTTGGAGAGGGAATTGAGTGTTTTGTTTTATAATTTATTTGAAATAATATGTGGTTTATTTTTAATTTGGACAAAACATGACTAGGACGAGAGGAGTTGTCTCTTAAAACTATAATAAACAAAAATCTACAATTTTAATTTATAGGAAAGATTGTGTTCCAATATTGATGTTTGTATGCACCTATAAAAGGAAATGTTGGTCAAGAAAGATTTCCTAGGGGATCCATGAATAAATCCCTCCTCATGATACGGATTATGGTGAGGTAAGAAAGAACATTTATTTAAGAGTCGTATTGATTATATGATACTTTTACATATAACTAAATTAAGTAGCTAGATCCGGTTTTATATTAATTTGTAAATAACGTTGTTTTACAATTGTAACATACTTTTATGTATGAGCATTTTCTAGGCATGAGTTTCAGGGATTTGAATCCCAGTTATCAGAGGCAGCATACTCAATTGTTTGATATGTTGTAAAATGAGTATTTGTATTATTAGTGTAATTTGGATTTAACTTGATGGTTTGACGCATGCTTCGATCAATTGGAAGCTTAATAAAGAGCACTATCTCACAAAATTATTTAAGTAGATATTGATGTTATGTTATTAAATTGGATTTCGTATTTGTAGATATTTTCATTTGTCAAAACATGTTTTTTCACAGTATGGATGTCAACAGACAATTTTTATATTATCGATTATGGTGGAAAGTAGATTCACAACCACTTTAGATAATACGTGGTTACGTTTTGTATATCGTCTAGTATCGTCAAACTTATTTTAATGAATTTACTTATCACATTCGAGTAACATAATTAACTATTGCATTTTAATTTTCTTTTCCTTTTTTATCTTCTATAAACATAATTTACATTATACACTTGTTTTATAATGATTACATTGTCATC
>Ga0099825_1008763_pt1 | contig 11798 bp, 6 predicted proteins | sample SiratroredBW_FD_76838 | JGI IMG/M metagenome (GOLD analysis project Ga0099825, IMG submission 76838) | Root nodule microbial communities of legume samples collected from California, USA - Siratro red BW | ecosystem: Host-associated > Plants > Roots > Nodule | place: USA: California | collected...
AAATAAAAAAACATATATAAATAAAAACTAATATTTTTTTTTATATAACATATCTCTCACTCACATATAAAACACATATATATATATATATATATATATATATATATATATATATATATATATATATATATATAATTAAATATGAATGTGTTATACGTGAAAGGGTCAAATGGTTAACGGCAATAAATATTAAATTGATTATATTTGTATTTGTGATCATTTATTAAAATTTTAAACACAGCTACAGAATTGAAGAAGTTTTTTTTTTCCCGAAGCAATTGATTCTTGATTGTGTGTATATATATAGCCTTTGGAACTATTAAAGTTGTCAATTCAAGAGCGCTGAGATTTAACATCTATTTATATATAAATAAGCGTATTTCTTATTGTATTAATAATATTTTCTAATGAAACAAACAAACCAAGAGACACAAAATTTGTTTTTGTATAATTTATTTTGTTACTCCATGTTAAACCCATATTTTCCTTCCTACAAAATTAGTTGGATGACAATCAAATTTTTAATGAACAAGTATTGAAAATATCTTTCCAATGTGATGCATGTATAATTATTTAATATTTTTACTGAAATGCATGCCAAGGAGAAATAACTTACTTTGTCAATTTCCCCTTAATAGTAAGCAGTTCGGTGGCATATGCCTGTGTAATCTCTCCTTGTGGAATATGGTGATCAATTGTTTGATGTTTCCATAATCCCAATATTAGCATAAGCTCACTTATAATTTCACCTATTGGTTGCTAATTAATCAGAGATCTCCATTTTCAGTTTTCCCTAACTGGTATAAGACAGTTTGTACTCGCTATCTCTTTTCGAGTAAAGTTGTAGTTATAGTTTTACGGAGACATAAAGGAGTTTAAGCAAGCATATAAATGCATGGACTTAGAAAAGTACACTAATATAAAGTCTTCCTGTACTTCCTTAAAGTACACACTAATACAAAGAAGAAGATAGCATGAATTAAGTTGCAATTTCCTTAAAAACAATAATAAATATATGGAATTCTTAGTGGGAAGTTGATAATTAATATGAAGTTTTAGGTCATCCATTATGGTCATTGTGAAAAAAAGGTAATATGGGAATAAAAGACATGTTTCTAATTAACAAAATTTTAATCAAATGATGAACATGTCAACCCAACAAAACAAACTTACTTTCTCACTAAAATAAATTAATTATGTGATACTGAAAACCAAGTATTTTATAGAGTTTTTTTATCAATAATAAAAATTTTAATTATAAAGACAATAGAGTTAGCCTTTATATAAAAATAGTATAAAATTTGTAAAAACAATGTAATGTATCACATTTATAATAGGCAAAACTTAACACATGTTCCTATGCTCATAAATATAATATATTTAGTCCTTATTTGATATTCATTCACATTATGAGTTTTTTTTTTTACCAGAGAGAGGACAATTTTAAATAAAGAGAGAGGATGGGTGAGAATGAAAAGGAAGATCAACTCAAGATTACTCGGACATCCAGACTTATGAAAGGATACAAGATATTACTATCGGGAAGAGAAATATAGCTTTCATTGAATTATGAAATGTGAAAGCCTTACCAACAACTCAAAACTTTGCTTGAAGAGTGTTACTAATAAAATAGCTATAAATGATAAATTGACAAGTAAAGGAATTATCTTATTTAGTAGTTTATGTGTAATGTGTGGGTTGATGTTTTGAGCTGATATGTAATCAAATTTTGATAATTATAAAATAGGGTTGATGTGTCAAAATACACTTTTATGTATAAGGGTTGGGACATTCCTCAAATGTCTCACCTTTTATTAAATTTGCTCATTGCTGAGAAAAAAAAATTATAAGCTTTAGGAGTGATGTCAGTTGCTCAAATTAAGGCTTGAGGCCGGATCACAAATAAATATCTAAAATTGAACTTATCATACTCATATTGGTGTTCTAATCCAATTATTTTGTACTTAAAGCCGAATATATCATTACAATCCATTTTAATGGATCATTTTGTATTGATAATCCATTATTGGACTAGTATTTATTTTTTTAATTTATGCAGGGGCTTAAGCCATAAGTATGTATGCTTGTCTAAGTCATGGGTCCAGAGCACTACTGTAGCATAAATGCATATCATAGCCTATGAAATATGCTTAGTTGTAACAGGGGTGTAATTGGCATTGACTTTGAAACTTGCACTCATTATGTGTAAAAGCTGCTAGAATTTATTTACTAGAAGACACTGTATAATTAGTATAGTTCTTGGCAGTTAGTGTCACGTAATTTAAGATTCATATGACATGCTTTGAGTTGATGTGTAATCAAATTTTGATAATTATAAAATAGGGTTGGTGTGTCAAGATACACTTTTATGTATAAGGGTTGGGACATTCCTCAAATGTCCCACTTTTATTAAATTTATTCATTGTTGATAAAAAAATTTAAAAGTTTTAGGAATGATGTCAGTTGCCCAAATTAAGGCTTGAGGTTGGATCACAAAGAAATAACCAAAATTGAACTTATCATATTCATATTAGTCTTTTAATCCAATTTTGTACCTAAAGCTGAATATAAAATTTCAATCCACTTTAATAGATCATTTTGTACTGATAATCCATTGTAGGACAAATATTTCTGTTTTTCTATTTATGTAGGGGCTTAATCCATAAGTATGCAAGTTTGTCTAAGTCATGGGTCTAGAGCACTACTGTATTAGAAATGAATATCATAGACTATGAAATATGCTTAGCTGTAACATGGGTGTAATTAGCATTGTCTTTGAAGCTTGCACTCATTATGTGTAAAAGTTGCTGGAATTTGTTTACTAGATGACACTGTACAATTATTATAGTTCTTGGTGGTTAGTATTACGTAATTTAAGATTCACATGACATGTTTTGAGTTGATGTGTAATCAAATTTTGATAATTATAAAATAGGGTTAGTGTGTCAAGAAACACTTTTATGTATAAGGGTTGAGACATTCCTTAAATGTCCCACCTTTATTAAACTTGTTCATTTTTTATATATAAAAATTAGAAGTTTTAAGAATGATGTCAGTTGCTCAAATTAAGGCTTGAGGTTTGATCACAAAGAAATATCCAAAATTGAACTTATCATATTCATATTAGTGCTTTAATCTAATTTTGTACCTAAAGCCGAATATAAAATTAGAATCCACTTTAATAGATCATTTTGTACTAATAATCCATTGTAGGACCAATGTTTCTGTTTTTCTATTTATAAAGGGGCTTAGTGCATAAGTATGCATGCTTGTCTAAGTCATGGGTCCAGAGCACTACTGTAGCAAAAATGATATCATAGACTATGAAATATGTTTAGCTGTAACATGGGTGTAACTGGCATTGTCTTTGAAGCTTGTACTCATTATGTGTAAAAGCTGCTAGAATTTGTTTACTAGAAGACACTGTACACTTATTATAGTTTTTGGTAGTTAGTGTTATGTAATTTAAGATCCACATGACATGTTTTCAATGTATAATCAAATTTTGATAATTATAAAATAGGGTTGGTGCGTCAAGATATGCGTTTATGTATAAGGTTTGGGACATTCCTTAAATGTCCCACCTTTATTAAATTTGTTCTTTGTTGATAAAAAAAAATATTAGAAGTTTTAGGATTGATGTCAGTTGCTCGAATTAAGGCTTGAGGTTGGATCATAAAGAAATATCCAAAATTGAATTTATCATGTTCATATTGATGTTTTAATCCAATCTTGTACATAACGCCGAATATAAAATTACAATCCACTTTAATAGATCATTTGTACTAATAATCCATTGTATAACTAATATTTCTGTTTTTCTCTTTATGTAGGGGCTTAATCCATAAGTATGCATGCTTGTCTAAGTCATGGGTGCAGAGCACTACTGTAGCAGGAATGAATATCATAGACTATGAAATATGCTTAGCTGTAATAAGGATGTAATTGGCATTGTCTTTGAAGCTTGCACTCATTTTGTGTAAAAGCTGCTAGAATTTATATACTATAAGACACTGGTGGTTAGTGTTATGTAATTTAAGACCCACATGACATGTTTTGAGCTTATGTGTAAGCAAATTTTGATAATTGTAAAATAGGGTTGGTGTGTTAAGATACACTTTTATGTATAAGGGTTGGAATATTCCTCAAATGTCCCACCTGTTATTTAATATGTTCAATGCTGATAAAATAAACATTATAAGTTTTAGGAGTGATGTCGTAATTGAGATATTCACAATTGCTCAAATTAAGGCTTGAGACTGGATCAAAACAAAATATCTAAAATTGAACTTATCATACTCATATTGGTGTTTTAATCCAATTTTGTACCTAAAGTCGAATATATAATTATAATTCACTTTAATGGATTATTTCGTATTGATAATCCATTGCAATACCAGTATTTGTATTATTATATTTTTGTAGGGGCTTAGTCCATAAGTATGCATGTGTGGCTAAGTCATGGATCCAGAGCACTACTGTAGTAGGGATGAATATCACAGACTATGGAATATGCTTAGTTGTAACAGAGATGTAATTGGCATTGTCTTTGACTTGCACTCATTATGTGTAAAAGTTGCTAGAATTTATTTACTATAAGACACTGTACAATTATTATAGTTGTTGGTGGTTAGTGTTGTGTAATTTAACGTCACATGTTTTGAGGTTATGTGTAATGAAATTTTGATAATTATAAAATAGGGTTGGTGTGTCAAGATACACTTTTATGTATAAGGGTTGGAACATTCCTCAAATGTCCCACCTTTTATTAAATTTTCCCATTGTTGATAAAAAAAACATTATAAGTTTTAAGAGTGATGTTGTGGATGCAGTTGAGATATTCACAGTTGCTGAAATTAAGACTTGAGGCTGGATCACAAATAAATATCCAAAATTAAACTTATCATACTTGTGTTTGAATTCAATTTTGTACTTAAATTCGAATATATAATTACAATCCACTTTATTAGATTATTTGATAATCTATTGCATGACTAATATTTTATTTATTTATTTATATAGGGACTTAATCCATAACTATGCATGCCTATGGGTCCAGAATACTACTGTAGCATGATGAATATTATAGACTATGGAATATGCTTAGCTGTAACAGGAGTGTAATTATCATTGTCTTTGAAGCTTGCACTCATTATGTGTTAAAGCTGCTGGAATTTGTTTACTATAAGACACAATATAATTATTATAGTTGTTGGTGGTGAGATTCACATGACATGTTTTGAGCTGATATGTAACTAAATTTTGATAATTATTAAATAAGATCAATGTGTCAAGATACACTTTTATATATAAAGATTCTGACATTCCTCAAATGTCTCACCTTTTTATTAAATTTGTCCATTACTAATAAAAGAAAAAAAGAACATTATAAGCTATGTTTCCTATTAGTCACAATCATCAAATAATTTTCCTTATCTTAGTTCAATAACTCAAATTTAAACTTCTCTTTCCCTAAAAAGTCTCATTACATCTCTTCTTTACAACTTCTTCCTTCAACTACGTTATTTTAAATAATGGTTTAAATGTTAAAAAAATTCCATTAATTATATTAAACCAAAAAAAAAACGTTTTCCATAATGAAATTATAAAACAATATTCTTAATTTTTTAAATATTTAACTTTAAAAATTTGTTTGTATAAAAATATTAAGATTTATTTTGTTTGAAAAAAAAAGTCATGCATAACTGAAGTTAACTCTTTAAATAAGAACAATTTACATTAGAAATTTTCAAACTTCATAAGACTTTTCTTACAAATATTTTGTGCAACGTTTAAAATCCATATAAAAATTCGTGGGAAACTTATTATTTTGTGAATTTTTATAGAAAAATTATAGGAAAAATATCGCAAAATATAAACAATTATAGTATAAAGAAAACCATTTTGTTATAATAACTTATGTATATTTATTAATGATTACAAAATGTAAATAAAAAAATATCATCTAATTGTTTTGAAAATTAATTTAAAGAATACAAATTTTAAAATATTAAGTTTACTACTTTAAAAATTTGAATTTGTTTTAGGTTTATTGCATACTTTAAGCCAACCTAATTACGTTGAGTTTTACTTAAGTCTCAAGTAATTGATTATCTATATTTGTATAATTAAAATGGCTAATTTTTGTAGTAAAACGTGATAATTTTTTCTATGTTTGTGTGACCATATAGTTAGAGAATCCATAGAAAACAATATTGATGTCACTATATGAAAAAGGAATTCATAATATGAGTATTTATCTGACGTATATATATGTATTTAAATATGTTTAAATCAATGAACCAAAGTTGACATTTACAAGCAACCTTAATGTAAGTGTAGAATTCCGAATTCCACAAAATACATAATAGTCTGTCCTTCTTATACCATGGAGAGTATAAATATGTAAAAATATTGAATTATGGTCCCTTCATTGTTAACTATGGTTAACTTCAATCAAACTTAGTTTTATAATTAGAAAAAGATTTGATGGGTAGAAGGGTTGAACAGGAATAAAAAAATAGCATTAATAAGTGTCATTTGTGTGGTTCCTTGGATTGCAAGTAGGAATATAGAATACGAAAATGGGAGGAAGAAGGAATTGTCTTCTTAGAAATGCAACAAGCTAGGTGGCTAGCTATACCTATATAGCTCTCAAACCTTAAGACTCCAAATTACTACTCATTACTCAAACACTCAATTGAGAGAGGGAAACAAAACACTTTGCTTTTCTTTTTCAACTGAAAATCTGATGAACAAATTGACATCCCAACCTTCTTCCCCCATTGCTCTCACTCTCCTCTTTCTGGTGACGTCACATGAATCCCACACCCTCACTCCCACACGTACACACACGGGTCCCACTTCATCATTGCTTAAACCTAATTACATATCCCCCACTCACGTGCCAAAACAGCCACGCACGTGTCTTTAGTTTGCTATATATGTTGGTACTACCCATTGCACACTTGTTTTATGAATTTGATTTCTTTTAGAAGTAAGTGTTATTTTTTAAAGTAGTTCACGTTCTGGCTGGAAGTGCCGCACTGCTTTGGGAAAGTTTGAAGGAACAGGAGCCACCCCTTTGTCTTTGGTGGTTAAACTTTTTAAAGGCTAAAAGGGCACATAGCATAGCATTGGCTGTACCCTTTGCCTTTTTGGCAGCACTATGTGATTTTGTTTCAAGCAACAACCAAATCTCACCATCTCCATACCTTTCATGCATCTCAAACACACGCATACTCCTAAAGTATATTCAAGCTTAACATCAAGCACCTAAGTTGTTTTGCTTTACTTGTTTATTCATTTCTCCTCTAAATATATAATATAACCCCACCTGCATCAATCAATATATCTATATATCTATCATGCATTGCGTACATCACTGGTACCATTATCTTGTCCTACTTCTTTAAAATATTCATCTGCTTAGATTTGGGACCAAAAGCTGCTCTTTCCTCAATTTCATCAACATTCTGCTAGCGCCGTCTTTCAATTTCACCACACAAGCATGGATTTTATGTGTGCTTATTGCCTCCGACCATTTAAAAACTAGGTGGTGGAACAATTAAAATGTGGAATGTTGATGGGGTTGCTTTGCTTGTGAGTGATACATAGTAAAAAAATTGTGTACGAGAAACATAGCTTTCCATATCAATGTGTAACTTTATAATGCGATGAATTGATTGTAATTAATTAACGGGGAAGTTTGATAGCGGCTTATATTTATTTATGTGATGTGTCAAACAGCCAGTGAGGTGCATCTTTCCAAGCCCACATTTTTTTTAAAGATCCGAATGACGTGCATCACATTAACTAGCTGGCCTTCCCACACATCCTGTTTTTGTTCTTCATTATTAACTTAATTTGTTGACAATTTTCTTGAGTATCATTCTTACACGTAGTACCAAATTTTGCCATTTGTTCGTTTCTTCTTTTCCTCCAAATTAATTGTGTTATTAAGGAATTGGTCATACTTTCCAAACATATGAAAATTACGAGACCAGGATAAACAAGACTCTGAGGAAAACCAAATTGCATATAGATAAACCATGCATTGGTGTAATATTATATGAAGATTAATAGTAGTTTCGATGAAGGGAAATTTTTTATGGGCATCAAGAGTTGGTATGATTTGTATTTACAAAGACAATTAGTATCGTCGGTTTGTTTATTTTTATAGTGTTCTACAAACAAACTTATGTGTTTATGAAAGTTCAAATTTTCTAATAAGTTATATTAATTATATTTACTGCGTCGTTATTTTAACATTTTTATCATGCTATTTTATTTTTGTTGAGTTAAAAATTCATTGTCATTATATTTTATTGTCTTACATATTTTATATTTTAGTTATAATTTTAATGTAATTTTAATATATATTTTTTAATATAATTTATTTGTTTTTACATATTTTTTGAATTTGAGACATTAACTTAGAAATTTAAAATGAAGCCATCATAAGTGAGAAAAAAATTCTGGGTGTAAAAAAATAGAGGACTTGAAAGTTATAAAAGGAAAAAAAAAAATGGAGGAGTATAAAAAATGTGAGAGAATCCAACTTTTGATAATTATTTTGTAGGCGTTAGAGAAACAAATGGTATTACACATAATAAAGTACATTAGAAAGCAAAATATATGTAAAAAATATAAATGAATCTTTTATATATTATATAGATTAATATATATATATATATATATAAATAGTGAGATTTTAGAAATATAGCATTCAGGCTGGCTCAAGGCCCAAACAAATAAAGCAACTACTTTACGCCTCAAGATCTCAAATATGCCAACAAAATATAATATTAATACATTATTATCAAATTAAAAAAATATTTAATTCTAAAATTACACTTAAAGATAATTTTTAATAAAAAAATTAAAATATCTTAATTGACTTTAAGTCTACATAAATGCTATAAATAAATATTCTTTAATAACTTTAAATTTATATTGATATTATAAATATTATTTAATGAATAGTATTTTTGAAAAAAAAAATTAACAGTCAAGGAATCATATATATTAAATTTTTTTAATTTTCTATCTCTTTTTACTATTACATGACATAGTTTATTTACATGTCTTTTTATTCTCTACCTCTTCCACTTATTTTCTTTATCTAACTTCTTCACTTATCTCCTCCCTTTCTCTTGCTCTTTCATTATTTCTTTCATACTATTGTTTCAATGAGTGTTTGATTGTCATTAGATCATTATCTAATCCCAAATTTGTTTTATTATTCTATATTGTATATTTATACGTGTGTCTCTATTTATATTGGCTTGAGGTGGAGTTTATATTGGCTTTTGCTCCCTTTTCATCAATATTAGGTAAAAATAATATCAAATTGATGAATTGATCTCAAAATCATTTTATTTTTTCATTATTATTTAATTAATTTCAAAATAATTTGTACATATTCAAGAAAGAACATTACAAATTTAGAATTTATAAATTACATTAAAAGTCTTACCAAATGACAAGACTGAAAGATAGAAAAAGACTTGAGACTTCAAGACAAGATATTATGATCAAGTTCATTGTTTTGACAATCAGGTTTTATCTCTTAAACTTAATCTCGTTTTATATACTTATATATTCAGTGTTATATATATATAATATAGTTTTTAATTTTATATAAAAATATACAAATATGTCAATTAGAAAATATGAATCAGGTTATTCAATTTTTTTTTTAAAAAGAAGAGTTGAGCTTTTTATTAAATCATAAGGGGCTATGGATAAATTTGTAAAAATAAACAAAAAAATATGAATTAGAAAATGCTTATTTGAATGTCTAAACTGAAAAATATTGGGAACATGATAATTTGTCGGATATTGAAAGTTTAAATGAGATTATAGGATTGGAAAATGATAAACCAATTGACATTCGTAGTTATATAAAAAGAAAAAATTCTTTTCCAAATACATATATAGTATATAGAATAATGTTAATGTTGCTTTTGATGAAAAGAGTTCTTTCAAAACTTCAACTAATAAAATCTTATTTAAGATCAACAATGTCTCAATAATGATTAAATAGATTAGATTTATTATCTATTAAAAAATATATTTTAAATAAAATTAATTATGATAGTTTAATAGATAATTTTACATCACAAAAATTTATTTTTTAAAAATCCTTATTTTTTAAATTCGTTTTAGACCTTCTAAAATCTTGAACCGTCACTAATAACATTTGAAATATATTCTATTATTCAAATAAACTATTTCCACCGATCTATGTAAAAACTTCATTTGTTTTTAAATAAACTATTTTTTTTTTCATCAATCCAAAACCTATTATGTAAACATATATAATTTTCAGCCAGATAACATGAATAATAAAACGGTTATAATGAAAGCAAATGCTTTTAAATAATATAAACATCAACTTTAATTCATTTGTTTTGTGAGATTATAAATTTTTTGTATTCTTAAGATTCAAACGATATTTAGCTAATGGTTATTAAAGAGTGACTTAAGACACAATTATATTTGAAATCTATTTTAAATTTACTCTAATTGGACGACCTACAATTATAACAATAAGAAAAAGTTGTATATATTTTAAAAAATTTGTGTTAAACATTTATTGTATTCTCATTATCATGATCACCTATTTAATTTTAATGAGTTCTAAGATGCATATAAAATGTAGGTACTTATAAGGAGAGAGTAAGATCCAATCAATAGGGATATAAAAGTGACTTTTTACATCGACTTTTAATATAATTAATTAATGTAAAAGTTACCTTTTATTTTTTTTTTCATTTATGAAAATATCACCACACTTTCTTTTTTTCTATTTTTTACACAACTAACATTGAAATTGTAATCCAAACTATTATTTTTGTACTAGTATGGATCTAACACTTTTTCTACTTCTGACATAACATATAACGAATCTAACACTTTATTTACTGAACTTATTTTCTAATTTTATAGTTTTTTCTGAAATTAACTAATGAAAAAAAGAGTATTCTTAACCTTACCCTATTCATATATGAATGTGGCTGGGATAGTAGCATGTAACATATATATAAATGTGGGTTACTACTCCTACCTATCCAGCCATCTTTCAGATCATTCCTCAAAGATGATTGAGCTTAGTTGTCGTACATAGTTGTTGAAAATTTCTGAAAAAAAAAAAAAAACGGGAGTTGTTGTATATATTATAAAAAATGAACTTGTCTAACAAATTTTAAGAGTAGAATTAAAATTAACTTTTTCATAAATTAAAATAAATTTTGGTTCAATTCTACTCCTCTTGTTGAGTTTTTTCATAATATTTGTTTATTTCTTAGATAGTTTATTTTGTATATGTTTGAACATGAGTTCGATTTGATCTTCCATATTTTTTTTATAGATTGTTTCATGATGTTATATGATTGTTAAATTATTAAACTTTAAGGTTTCAACATACAAAACTTCATTCTGATGTCTAAGATAAATTTTGAAAAACTAAAGTCAATTCACACATAAATTAATTTATATAATTTCTTTCATATTTATTAACTATTTTTAATTAATATAACTTTTTATATTTTAATAACAACATTCTCATATATATATATATATATATATATAGTATTATTTATATACCAATTTTTAATATAGCATAATGTAATTTAAATTACAACTAATTTATAATTAAAATTAATAGTTAACAATGATTGTTCACAAGCATGTAACAATTTTTCTAAAATTATCAACAATTAGCCAAATATTACCAATGACTTGTTATTGGTATACAGCATGAAACTAGAGTAGAGTTATTTTACTCTCTCTCT
>Ga0099825_1008764_pt1 | contig 11798 bp, 2 predicted proteins | sample SiratroredBW_FD_76838 | JGI IMG/M metagenome (GOLD analysis project Ga0099825, IMG submission 76838) | Root nodule microbial communities of legume samples collected from California, USA - Siratro red BW | ecosystem: Host-associated > Plants > Roots > Nodule | place: USA: California | collected...
AAAAAAAAAAATTATTTAAAAAAAAAAAAAAAAAAAAAAAAAAAAAAAAAAAAAAAAAAAAAAAAAAAAAAAAAAAAAAAAAAAAAAAAAAAAAAAAAAAAAAAAACCATGAAATAGACAAATTGTACCTCATTAATCTCTCAGAAAGAAAATAGTGTAATTTACTCCTGATTTTAATATTCTGTAAAGTACTGAATAGTAAACTAACGTATAAATTACCAAGAAAACAATTCAAAAATGGGTACAACTTTAAATTTACACCAACAAATTTTATCTTTTGTAAAATGAATATAATAAAAACTAAAATAACAGGTTGTGTGCATTATCATTATAATTTTGACTTTTATCTACAAATAAATTATTGAAATAAAAAAATACTACGAACAAAATTAGAAAAAAAAACGCTTAAAATCTGGAACAGTTTTTTCTTTTTTAAATTATTGTGACGTATATACTTATTCAACCGGCTTGCTTAAATGGGTTTAGGTTTTCCCAACCCAACATCTATATTTAGGGTTCTTAAATGAAATCCACTTGAAAACAGAAAACTAATACATAGACCCGCTTAAAAGTTAAGAAAACCTTGCTTACTAGGAAGCTGCTTAAATGGTTCTTCTTGTTAAACAACGGTGTTTATAAAGACTTAAGCAACCCCCCTCACCCCCATCAATTTGCTAAAAGCCAAACAGACTAAACCAATCCAACTCTACTCAATGAGCCATATTTCATAATTTCAAGAAACTTTAAATATCCCTCTTCATACAAGACACGAGAGATAGTTATCAAGGCTACATTGATTTGTTTATCTAGCTTTATTTGACAGTATTACAATAAAACTTCAAAGAAAAATATCATAAGTTCAGATTCCTCAAATAATTTGTTTGCAAATTCAGGTATGCGGTTTCGTAAATTAGGTGATTTGGCTGCCTAGACATAGCTCGGCAGCTTCAAAACAAATGAGATAACCACGCTAACCAGAGAAACAGAATAGCAAACCAATATAATAAACCAAACTAATAGGATAATTTAAGAAATCATGCTAATGTTCATCAATAGCAAACAAGAGATAATCAGACTCCATTCTTGAAAAAATATTCGGCATTCTGTAGTACAAATTAAGAGCTAAAAACCCAATCTGAGACTCAAAAAAAGTCTCGGTATGGGGCACTGTTCATGTAATGGTCAAATCAGTTAAACTAGTCCACGGACAGGACCGAAAGAGACCCAACCTGAGAAATGTATAAAAAATATTCTTGTCCTAGACTACTAGGTATGCTCATAAATAACCTTCAACTGATATACAATCTTCAAGCCTTGTGTGGTATTTGATAAATTATAACATTTCTGTATTAATCATAATAGCTAAGGAGTGACATTGACTCTACCTTTATGTTGTACGAGGGCCATTCCCTTCTCGATCCCCTGGTATTTCTTCCACTTTTTTATTCACTGAAGGTGTGAACTGCTTTTCTTCAACTATAAGTGTCCTCTGGTCTCTCGGACCAGCTTCTCCAACAACTGGTTCACTCGGGATGCATGGTCTCCAAATTATTTCGTTGCCCACATCCATAAGTGCAATGCCCTTTGCAGTCAAATCAGTCCTAATCTTATCACTTTTGAGAAAATCCTTATTAACCCTAGCTTGAGTTCTTTCTTCTATCAAATGCAGCAGTTCACCTTCTGCTAGACCTGCTCTCTTCAGAGCCTTCTCTTTCAACTGCTGCAAAACCTGATGAACAAATAACAATAACAATTGTTTAACATTTGCAATGGTTTTCCGAAAGAAAGTGTCTATTAGATTATATAAAACAGGGCAATTAAGCTAGTGTTAAAATGAATCACCTCGGCATAGGATTTAGAAGACAGTAATCCTAGTACGTCCAAAACTTTTGCAACTTCTTTCTCAACTTCCTGTAAGGATTGAATCAATTGCAGTTGTGCTCTTTTCTGCATTTTCTTCTGGAAGATAGACGAAACATCTTCGTAAATTACTAGTGCATTTCCAAAGCAAAAATGAATGCAGCAGCACCCACGCATGCAATACAAGAAATTGGTTCCATTTACGTACCTTCAACATCTTCAATGAACTGTTCACAAATTTTAACGCCTCTTGGATGGCACCAGTTAGTATCACTGGCGTCTGCAAGTCATCTGACATTTTTGTTTGAAACTCAACACTCAACTTCTTAATACATTCCTTGGCAGCCTCGTTAATTTGAGGCACTTTTTCATTCTTCTTGGATCCTTCTTGAAGAAATGGTGATAAAGCATCTCTACAATCTTGAAGAGTCTAACAACAAAAAGGACAAAACCATTCTCATAGTTAACGACATAGCAGATGTAAAAGGAAGCTATTTCGAACAATTTCCCTAGCATAATGGCATTGTTAAAGCTAACAAAATACCAACGTCGCACAGTTTTCTGTAGCTTTAATAATTTATGTCAATACAACCAAATCACGTTGAAAATTATGGTAAGTTACCTTGATAAATCAAACTGTGTTTCATACAAGCCATGACAAGAACACCAGAGACAAATAATTTCCCTTATAACGAGACTCAGAAGAGTCATCCTTGAAACAATTGGACATTTAATAATATACACTAGGGATTTTCATCACATCAGTAACTACCTTCGTCCTCAAAAACTCAAAGTAGCGAGAAAGAAGCACAGGAAATTCTATCTCCAAGATAAAAGTTGCTTATTTTACGTAGCAGTATTTGGGTAGGATATAGAATTTCATATCCATTCACAAGACACTTCACAGGCATAACCCCAAATACAAACAAATTAATATAAGATTACATAATGGAAAAACTGTCAACCTTGAGAGATGAACTCGCCCATCAAAATCTAACCAACAACACACAATTTTGGAGGCTGCTTACCTGAAATATATAGTAAATAGCATCTGATGAATTCTCCAGCTGTGAGATAGAGTAATTTAGTGGAGATCTGTAATGGGCACTAATCAAAAAGTGTCTCAAAGCAAGCGGATGATAACGCTCAGTGATCTGCAAGAAAAAATATCATGAAAAATATGCACAAGACATCTTGTAAGAACTTCTATCACGCAAAACCTTCTACAAATATTTAAAAAGAAATAAAACTGTCATTAACAAGGAGAATGGAAGTTGGCTAAGAACTGACCTGGCGAATGGTGAAAAAGTTGCCCAAGGATTTTGACATCTTTTCATTGTTATTAGTGACATGCCCATTATGCATCCAATAACTGACATGGCTCTCATTGTCTGCAGCCCAGCTCTGTGCAATCTCGTTTTCATGATGAGGAAATATTAAATCAATTCCACCGCCATGGATATCAAATTTATGAGTTAAATAACAAGCACTCATTGCACTGCATTCGATGTGCCACCCAGGTCTTCCAGGACCCCAAGGGCTGTCCCAACTAGGCTCACCTGGTTTAGCAGCCTGCAATTATTATTATTATTATTAAGAAATATAAGAGATTTCAAATGTTTACAAAACACATTTTAAAATAACTGGAAAGGGTTCTCACACCTTCCACAAAGCAAAATCAGCTGGGTGACGCTTTCTTGAGTCCACAGCTACTCGTTCCCCAGCTCTATTGTGCTCTAGCTTTTGTCCAGAAAGCATGCCATAATTTGGGCATTTATCAACGGCATAGAAAACATCACCCTCAACTTCATATGCATAGCCATTGTTGATAATCTGCACAGTACATTAATGAATAATGACTAAGCATCTTTTGAATTCTAAATTAATGCCTTAGAATTTATAAATAGACATACTTAGCACTACCAAATCCAATGAAATTGTAATTTTTCATGATTCAACTTCTATGCCATGCATTTAAATAAAAATGACATGCAACCTCAAATAGATATGTTTCTTGCTATCATTAGTAAATAAAACTGCTACTTTGTCTCAAGTTTTAAAATTCCTATGCAGATCTATGAAAAAAAGAAATAATGAGAAAATATAAGGTGACATTTTTGCAAATGAGACTAAAACAGGAAGTTTAAAAAAACAAATCAAAGCAAAGAAGCTGTAAGTTTGTTATATTTGAAGTCTCGTTAATATTTCAGTTGGAGATTGCATGCAGCTTCTGAGCTTCATATCTCTCAATATTAAAAAATTGAAAACAACTGGCCTTTTTAACTCTTGTTTTGCTTTCATAGTTCCTTCTTGGTTTTAATCTATTTATTAACAAGATAACGAGTTAAATTATCATGATAGGATACATTATACATTACATTGCTGGAAGAAAGAAGAAGGAATAGCTTTTACATTTAATATTATATACGTAAACATATAGAAGGTTCAATAGTTTAGGGAAGCTGGGTGGGCAAAAGCACGAGGACAGAAAATCTAAATTCATTCCCAATAGTCACTACAACAATATGAGTAAATGTCCAAGATTCTTATAAAAAGTACACAAAATAGCATAATAGTGTATACAGGAAGTTTATTAACACGTAATGTATACAAGGTTTAATTTAACCTGTAAGGAAACATATAAACTCCAAATGCACTTGAAAAAAAGGGAAGTATTGATTAATATAACACAGAAAGCAAGACTGTCAACTGGAATTTAATTGAAACAAGTGGAGCAAAAAAAAATTTATAAGGAGATCCCCTTAAAAATTTCAAACAAAAGCAGAGGATAGCAATATGTTTAGCGAAATTAAACCTGGGTTATCATGTCCTTTATCTCGCCAAGGTGTTCAGAAACACGAGGTTCCTTAGATGGTTTCTCACACTGAAGATCAGCCATATCAGCATTATATTCATCACAAAAACGGTTACTCAACATCAATGGATCTTCCCCAGTCTCATTTGCTCGCTTAATTATCTGCAGCAATTCTGGTATTAGCAGTCTGTAATAAACATTAAAGATTCAGATAAGAAGTGTAAAGTCAAACGCTTTCAAGATTCATGTTTTCAAGGGCATACGAACTTGGTGAAACTTCTAACCAATGTTGTGAAAGCATAGATCCTACCAAGGATTGGGAAGGGGAGGGGAGAGGTGTGAATCATGGTATTGTAATACGAATGATAAGATCCTACCTAAAGCTCTACCATGTATTTATGCATGTGAAACAACATAGAAATGAAAATAACCTTCAAATCACAACATTTAATTAAAAGTTAAATTGAGCATGAATAAGATCAAATGCCCACTCAATAAATCACAAACCCATGAGGTAGAGAACCACTGCCAAAAACTATGCTGGTATGGAACAGTCCACATAGAGACTGAGTAGAGAGATTTGAACAGAGACAGATGGATTTGGTACACCGACAAAGGAAAATTGAGTTCCACACAGAAGACAGGAGAAATGAATGGGGGATTGAAGATTGACACTTGAGGTATTCTCAAAAAAGATGGTGCTTCCAAACACTTAAGACTCCTGAAGCACATAGAAATATGTACTGTGTGAATGCCTTATTCTAAAAGCTATGTCCACGTAAAAGTTATATCTAAAAGCATAGATTAAACCTATCACAATGAAATTCTCTATCCAGTTGAAAACATTTTGGAAGATAATACTAAACAAAATATAAGAGTTGATAGCAATTGAAAACCTACAAAACTCAATCCTCTACCATACACTTGAATCACTTTGACAAATGATCCTAAAGTCACAGAACAGAAACATGGTAACTAACAGGGGTGACTGGATGTCTGGATCAAAGAATTTATATTTTGACTCCCAAAAATAATATTATTTAAAATCAATATTCACTACACGTCCCCATTTCCCAATAAGTTTATTCTATAACATTAAGCCCTCTTCATTTCTAAAATGATTTCATAGATTTGTATTGCTTATATGCTAAGGGTCAGTTGGTTATAGCATATGTGACAAAAATTGAGATTTTTGCAAACTGTAAAAGAATTGCTCTCAATCCAATAGTAAAATAGCACATGAACTGAATAACCCTACAAGCCATTCGATTAAATTTAAACTATTATTTCATAAAAATTAAAGAAATTCTTAGTCATTTGAAAGTATAGCTCTCAATATATTAATACTAATAGAAAAAAAAAAGAAATGGGTCAGTTTTTAATACTATTTTACAAAGAAAACTAATAAATTAATTTTTCTTAACCCATTTTTACCTCAAACTGCCCATAAAAGAAAATAATCATGAAAAAAGTACAAAATTTGTTCAAGAAGGAAGTGTTATATATTGACCCAGATCTACTTATAATATAATATACACTACTAGTACCACCTGATCTACTTATAATATAACCCTTTTTTACATCCATACCAAACTGACCATGAGTGGGAACTACCATATATTGACCCAGACTTCAGAGAAGGAACACAAACCTTATTTCAATCAATATCACGTTGATAGTATACATTCATATAGTTTCATATGCGATTGTGATCATTCAAGATCCAAATGGACATATATGTAAGACTGACAAACAACCAGAGTCGTGCAAAGGAAAGAAGAATGAAAATTAGTAAAAAGAAAAATCAGAAAAGATTCATCGCAACAAAAATCGCAGCTGGATGGTGAAAAGGTCTAACAATCAGGGAATTGCGAGTTCTGGTTACAACAAGATATAATGTTATATTGAGACAACAAAACACTGGTACTAAAGACATTGTATTCATCCTCACCTTGTCATCAACATCAGTGAAATTCCGCACATATGTTACTTCATAGCCCAAGTGTCTAAGGTACCTACAAGTTTTCATGTCAAACAGAGTAAAAACCGTGTGTCAACTCTCAATCTACACATATCGAAAAAGCGAAATTAAGACCAAAAAAAATAGAACAAAACAAATGTTCAAAAGAACTATTCCAATCTAACCTTTCAAATGTCCAAGGTAATCTAATTTCTAAACCTACATAAATATGGATGATAATAATAATAATAACAGAAACAGACAAACCAAATTAAATCCAACTGCACATTTACATGGTTATAAATAAGCCGAATAAACTCTGAACCTAAATTCAGAAAAGACAGCATCTGAAACAACTTTACAACCGTGTGCTAGATTCCCAATTTCATCACAAGTAGATTGAATTGAGACATGGCAACGAAATGAAAAGAAGGTTGGTGGGAATTGGAGAATGAATGACGAAAAAACACCTGTAGAGGATGTCGAAGGAAACCGCGGCACGTGCGTGACCGAGATGGCTGAAGTCGTAGGCAGTGACTCCGCAAACGTACATGGAAACCTTGCCAGGGGTTTTGGTTTTGAAGATCTCTTTCTGCTGAGTCATGGAATTGTAAATCCTGAAACCACCAAGCTCCTCTTCGGCCATTGCTACCTCAGATGAACACACTCTCTCTCACACACACAACACTATTCAGCTATGACAGGTTCAGCCCTAATTTCTTTTCTCTTCTTTAACCCTGGTCCCTTCCATCATTTACTTCTGTCTTTTTAAATAGTACTTAAAATAAATCATTATAATAATAATAATAATAATAATATAAGAAATTTAATATTAATATAAATATTAATTTTAACTTTAACGCACTGTAATACGATAAATAATAAAAAAAAATTCCACCAATAATAATAATAACAATAAATATAATATATTGAGATGAAACTTTTCCAGGATCTGTTACTTTTACGTAATTATTGATTTCCTTATCTACCTTCTTTTTAACTCTGTGTTTCCTTGGATTAAGTAATTGAATTTTTTTTCATTGTTACACCTCTTTTATTTACTTGAGGTGTTTATTTATCATTTATCATTCTTAATTGATGTAATCAGTTGTTTCTTTATTTTAATTCCTTTTCATTTGATTTTGGGGTTTCTTTATTTTAATTCCTTTTCATTTGATTTTAGGGTTTCTTTTCTTTCAGTTACCTGATTGACTTTCGTTATTTTTACAACTCTTTTACTTAGGTCAAATCGATTATGTATCATCCTATTCAAATAAAAAAAAATATAAACCTCTAATCTGTAATTGACGTAAAAATAATAAGAAATGAGTAGTGGATATTGCCATGGAGGGTTTCATTTGTAACATTTTTACTATATTATATTTAGTAATTAGTCTGCAAATAAAAACTCTAATTGATCTAAAATTTTCTAGCCAGTACCAATTCATGTAAACAAATTCATCAAATGAAATACTTGTCAGGTGACCATATAAACTGTGAATAAATAGAGTAATTGTTTTAAATAAATTTAATTTAAATATATCAGTAGTTCACATTATGTAAAGATTATATTTTTTTTATTCCGTAACCTTTATACTATACTTATTTTGTCGGTTTCATTTTATTTTATTTTTCTAAACTATCACCTATAATATAGAATAAATTACACTGATGTCTAGCTTCTCTCTTTATAAGGGAATAGGATAGAATATACCTTCTTTGTTTTACTAAGTATTCAGATAATATTGGTAAGGTTGTTAAAATCGATTATTTATATAAACGTGTAGAATTTCTCAATTTCTAAATTTAGAAGTTTATTTAATTTTTAATATATGTAGTAAAATACTACTAATAAAATAAAAAATTAATATTTTCATTTATAGTAAGAAAATACTAAGTTATTATACCTCACTATTCTCAATATATTACACTAAAAAATCGAAGGAACAAAATCACTACATTATTTAATTTATAGTTATTATATTATGTTATGCTTTGAATATTATTTCTTTTTCTTCTTCAAATTGTTATATATTATATTATACAATAAAAAAAACAACTCTCAGTTAACAAGTAAATAATTTATCTATATTTTTTTTTTGTCTAACTCTGAAAAATATCCTGGACTCAAACAAGATACTAAGTAATAATAAGCAGACCCTGACTAAGTGAGGCCCAACAAACGTAAAAAGAGAAAAGGGGCAACCGTTTCCTGCACTTCCATAATTTTTAAAATTTATATTTTTTCTTCATTTCTTTCTTTTAGAGGAACCTTCGATTACTTGTTTTGGAATTTTTTTTCATAACATAACTTTTAAAATTTATGAAATATTTTTTTAGAATAAGACTACAATGAAATAAATTCCAGAACAATTTTTTTTAAAATAAAATTTTTGAAACAATTTTTTCAAAACATATATAATTTTTTTTCGGAATATGTTTTCAATAATGTATTTTTTAAACAAACTTTCTAGAACACATTTTATGTATTTTCTTTCAAAATACATTTTAGAAAAAACTTTCCAAAATAATTTTTTAGTATTCTCATCTAGTTATGCAAAATAATTATTTTTTAGTATGCAAAATAATTTAGCAGTGATAGTGGCAAAATATAATAAAAAATAAGTGAAAGGAGTAATTCAATCTAATTATGATAGTGCATGTTGAAAAATGGGAGATATAGAAAATAAATGCTAAAAAAAACATATAAACCCTAATTATCACCGGACCCACTAATTTCCTCCTTGTCAGCGGGCAACTGTTAACACTGCTAATGCGTTTTATATTAGGTTTAATGTGAAATAATTGTAGCAGCCATAAAACTTGTTCCGACATCCAAATGTACTAAGTTTAATCAATATTTGAAAGTTTTCTCCACACGAAAATGGTTACACTCTTTGAAACTTAATCAATTGGAATTTACATCTCCATAAACAAAAACAAGAAGAGGGGACTTCTAACGTTTTCCTTTCTGGCAAAATTGTTTGGGACTGAAAATCTATATCGAAGAACAAGACACATGTTGTATACAGGTGATGTTTCATTTTAACCCACACTTCAACAATTGACAAAATATAATAATTTAATATATTTTTGGTTAATAGAGTGTCAAAATATTATAATGTATACAAATTATAATTTATTGGGTTGTTATGATAATTAATTTTTTCTATAATCCATTATATTTTAATTATTTGTAATAATATAAAGAGTTTTTTTTGTACGGATATGTCGAAGTGGACTCATTCTTTGACGGCATAAAATAAACCGATAACTTATTGTTCAAGACTAAATATTCTATTAGAAAAAAAAAACTTTTGAGAATTTTTTTTTACCAATATATTCTTTTAATATAAAATACTTTAAATGGATTTAAATAGCACATTTCCATTCTCCCCAAAATAATTTCGGTTCCCACCAACATAATTCCCACATGCAATTACTTATTGATCCGTGAAAAGTTTTACCAGAATTTGTTTTCTGGAAAGACGAATTCCGTTTAAAAAAAATAGAGAGAAGGTAAATTGGAGAAATAAAAATAAAAGAAAAAATATAATATAAAATAATTAATTAAAAATGTTGAGAATAAACTTTGATTGAATTGAGAGGCAAAAAATAAAAAATAATTGAAATGTGAAAAAATATTACTTTTTAATATTGGTTTTGTAATATTATTTGAAAAAAAATGTTATCAATGTAGTGGTTTGTAGAAAAATTGAATGGAAGATAGAAGAAAAATATGTAATTTTATAATATTATTTATTATTATTGTTATGATTGATAATAATAACTTTTTAAAAAAATGAGTAAAGATTATAAAATTTGTTGGAATAAATTATAATTTATGGTTTTATATTAAGCATTAAAATTATTATATAGAAAATCGTTTTAAATAATTAATTATAAAAGATGAGAATAGCTTTTCATCGGCTTGAGAGGAAGAAGAAAATAAACAATAATATAAGGTTGGTTTTTTTTTTCTTTATACGTAATTGAGAATAAAAATTGTTATTGTTATGACAGTTTGTATATAAATTGAATGAATGCTAGAAAAAATATATTTTATAGAATTAATATTAATAAGATAATGTTTTTATATTATTATTATTAATGAGATCATGTTTTTATACGGTAATATGGAATAAGGGAAAATACAAAATAGATTTTTTTATTATAAAAAAGTAAAATAATTAATTAAAATTAATATGTTTTTATTTCAAAATTTTAATAAAAAAATTTAGAGTCACGTGTCTGAAATGCACCAGATTAATATATTAAAAAAAATATGAACTAATATTATTGAGGCACTCACTTCTTATCATTGATAATGTTTTAGTTAAAACATAATATTTCAAGTAACATGTTTTAAAATATTTCATAAATGTATGTTTTTTATTTCTTTTTCCTTCTATATATTTTAACAATACTACAATTTATAAGTAATAATTAACAAACATTTAAAATGTTTCAAATTGCACACCATAATTTGTTTTGAATGTGGACACACTAATACTCTAAATGCAAACATGTCTCAACAATATTCTTTCTTTTAGGACACAATAATCAATAAATTGCATAGTATCAATTATTTATAAAAATTTTTTTGTCACTGCACACTAGACAGCAAAGTGCATTGTCAATTTGTCACACTCTTAATAACTTTTAATTACAACACATTGTTGAACAATATATATTATTAAATCATTCCTCCATAATTGTCACATCAGTCCTCTATAAAATTCATATTTATTATGACACTGCTCCACAATGTGCAAAACCATATCAATCCTCCAATCCTCCATAAATGTATGTTGGTTAGGCACCATATTAAATAATGGGGTCATCACATCAATTCCAATGTCTCATAAATGATTTTTCAACATAATAAACATCACAATAATATGCATTGTCACATCAATTCTTCATAATTGTTTTTCATTAATTCACACAACTCAAAAATATGCTCAAAACACCAATGCTTTAAAATCAGGTTATGTTTAATGTGTTCACACTCATACTTATAAAAATAATTAATCATATATATATATATATATATATATATATATATATATATATATATATATATATATATATATATATTATGCATGTACTAATAAAAAATCATTGTGTATATATATATATGATATATAGCATTAAAATAAA
>Ga0099825_1008765_pt1 | contig 11798 bp, 3 predicted proteins | sample SiratroredBW_FD_76838 | JGI IMG/M metagenome (GOLD analysis project Ga0099825, IMG submission 76838) | Root nodule microbial communities of legume samples collected from California, USA - Siratro red BW | ecosystem: Host-associated > Plants > Roots > Nodule | place: USA: California | collected...
TATATATATATAAAAAAAAAAAAAATATATATATATATATATATATATATATATATATATATATATATATATATATTTGTACTCATTGAGTTCATTCAGTGTAAAGAGAAAGTGTTTTTTTTTTAAGCATGTGCTTTGTTAAGTCATAACAAGTTGGTATTCAAAATTTGTGTTGTAGAGACTATGAAGGTGTAAGAGGGTGAAAGCACATTTTTAGAAGTATGAACTATCATCGTGGGTTTTTATGAATGTTTTTGATATAACATCTAATAATCTTCCTATATTTGATTGGAAGAATTATGATGATTGGTGTGTAAAGATAAATGTTATTTTTGATTTCTAAGAAATTAATGAGGTTGTGAGGATTGGGTTTCAAAAATCTCCCAAAAATGCTATAAAAGAACAAAAGTTTGCATTTGAGGAAAACAAAAGGTTGGACTATAAGATAAGAGTTTTTCCATCAATGTGTATCTAGTAAAGGAGGGTGCAATATTACAACTGTGATAAATTTAATATATTTGAATGTTGACATAGTAATAATGTTACCAAGAAATACAAGAAAGATGATGAAGCATACATGACACAAGATGATGATGGATATGATTCAGATCAGGTGCTATTGATAGTATCTACAACAATTATGAAATTTCTTCTTGGTATCTTGATATTGGATGTTTTAATCACATGACAAAAAATATGCATATATTTTGTATGTTCTTCCAATGAAAAATAATTTGCTTAGTCTTAAGCAATTATTAGAAAATGGTTATATGATGTCCATGCAATAGAATCACATTTAAGCTATGACTCTAACATGGCACCACTGTACAAGAATAGAACTTTCAAAAGAAATTTAGATGTTAGTACACTTCAATGTTTATCAACCATCAATATTAACGAAGAAAGTTGGGTATGGCATTGCATGTGTGTTCATTTAAACTTTAAGAGTTTAATAAGCTCAATACTAAAAGGATGGTACGTGGCTTTCCACCACTATACTAGTTGTAGAAAACATGTGAAGGTTGTGTGATAGAAAAACAACCAAAAAAAAGTTTTCAAGTCCATTACACCTCAAAGAGCCGAAGAATCTTTCAGTGTTGTCCATTTATATGTGTATGGTCATTTTGATACTCCATCTTTGGAGGTAATGAATATTTATTGACTTTGTAAATGAACTGACTAGGATTTGTACATTTTGCAGCCACCAGGATTTGAAGTAAAAGGAAAATAGGAGCAGGTGTATAAATTAAAAAAGGTTTTGTATGATCTTAAACAAGCTTCTTGATCTTGGAATAAATGATTTGATACTTTCTTATCCAAGTGTATAGTGAAATTTGGTAGATATTTAAAGAAAACTCAACACAATAATTTGATAATTATATACATCTTTGTAGATGATTTAATTGTAATAATAACATGTTGAGATTGAACAATTCAAGGTAAAAATAAAATTAGAATTTGAAATAACTGTTACAGAGACTCTCAACTATTTTTTGGTTTGAATTTGAACACATTCATAAATAAATATTATTGTAGTAGAAGAAATATACTTGTGAAACATAAAAAGGCTTAATATATTATGACTCCTACACTAGTAATTGCAAATTTGAAACTGACTAAAGATGAAAAAGCGATAAATCCATCTTTGTTTAAGCAAATTATAGGATCACTTATATATTTCTATGTAATGGTAGACCTGTCATTAGTTATGGACTGGTTACTAGGTTTATGAAAAATCTTAAAGTACCACACATAACTACACCTAAACATATCTTGAGATATCTAAAAGACACAAATATTTTTTTTTTTCCGAAATAAAGAAAGCTGAATGGTGCAATTCTAAAGACTTAGTCTGATCGAGACTGGTATGAAGATAAATTGGAGAGAAGAAGAAAAAACACTTTTGACTGTTTGTTCAAATGCATCCATTTTTAGTGTTCGGAAAAACAAAAATGTTGTAACACTCTTCTTATTAAGTTGAATATATTACATAGTAAAAATTACATATCAGAATCTGCCATTGGAAACTCTATTTTAAGAACTAAAATTAAACACAAAAAATCAATAAATTATTAATAATAAATATATTATTAATCTATTTAAAACCTAAATTTCTATGACAAGAGTAAATATATATAAACAAAGTTCAATTTTTATAAATTAAAATTTATATATTACTAGATTAAAAATCAAATGATTGATGTTTTCACTAGATTTCTTAGACAAGTGAAATTTTAAAAACTAAAAAATTTGTTGGATAAAGGAGTATTAAATTTAAGTCTTATCCTTTAAGTATAACAGAAAATTAAAGCTGTACTGTTTTTTTTTTCTTCATTCTTATAAATACTTTTATCTTTGTATTTATTTAATGTAATAAAAAAGTCTCTTATTTTTCAATTTCTTTTGGGTATTGTGTGTATTCTGATAAGTACTACCAATATGAAAATAAAGAAATATAAATTTTGTAAAGCTAACAAACTTTGTAAAAATATCTTAAAAAGAATATATTATAGCACGATTAAAAAAATAAAAAAAAATCTAAAATGTGACTATTACTGGCTACGAATATTGTCAGATGTTGTCGTATAATCGTATTCATGGGAGGACTTAAGATTTATGAGTTGTGATGTGAAATGACCACCGTTCACCACTATCACAAACAATCATGCTCCAGTGCCAAACATAAAGTATATCCATCATTATCTAATTAGAAAACATTAAAAAGAAGTGTTTCTTTTTTTAATTTTCCCCACAATAAACAACCTGTATTTTCATTTTATTTTTTATTTTTTCTTCTTTTTATGTACATATAGGAATGTTAGAAAATATTGAACTAAATAAAAAAAAAGTGAATTAAAAAAAATTAGTTCACTCAAACTAAACTGAAAACGGAAATAATTTGGACTAATTTTTTTTTTTAATTAAGTGAACTGTAATTAGAGTTTTAGACGGAATTGCTTTTGCCGTTTCAATCAAACTATTTTTGAGGAAAACTCTTAAAAATGTCTTCTTAGTTTTAAATAGTGTGTTAAATAGATTTGTTAAACTTTTAAAAATATTTAATCAAATAATACTTTTCTATCTCTTAACATGTGAGATTAAACTAACCATTAATTTTTATAATTTTTAATAAATATCTGAGTTTATTTTAACAATATTCTTATCATTTGATTTCCTTTTAAAGAAAAGTTTAGTTATCATAACATTTTTTAATGTAGTGTTAACTTTTTTTTGCATAAAATAACTTATTTTTTTTAATATAATATCAATATTTTCCTTCACTAAAAAGCAGTAGGTGAATTAGAGGATTTGAAACAATTTTTTTTTCCATTTCAATGAAAATAAGTTTTCTCTATAATATTTAATTTAAATGTTTCTTTCTAAAAAAAAATTGATTTTAAATATTATGAGAAGATTTTTATTTTTCATTGAAAAAATTAATATCACTCTCATAATTTTACTCTATACATAATGAATCTTAACTTCGAAATAATTATTACTTTAGAGATTTAACTAAAAAAAACAGGTCTTCATTATTTAATATAGCTTTAAATATTCGAAATTACAATCTTAAAAATTAAAAATAAAGGTGTTCAACTTATTTATGTAAAAAAATTTAGGATTTAAATTTTATTTAAAAAAAAAACTCTTTTACCAAAGTTAAATATTGGTGTAAAAGAAAATTTTATTCACGATCAATGTTGTTCCATATTCTCCAAAATCATTCCAAAGTCTAACTTTTATTTTATATAAATAAAAGAGTCAAATAATAATGGTGAATACATTTAAAATATCACCAATTATATTGGTATGACTATGTTTTATGTGTTATAAAGATTTTTATTTCCATTTTAATGTTAAGTAGGTGTATACGTGAATATGAAATAGACTTTGAAGTTATATACATTAATTTTCATCTTAGTAAGTTATTAGTGTTTTATTATTTTATGTTTATTTATATTTTATTTTATTTTAATTATAATGCTAGAAAATATGAATGACAACTAAGAAAATATTTCTATTAAAGAGGAATTCCAAAGTCAAGAAAAATAACTAAAAATCTTCAATAATAAAGAACACATAATCATTTATCATATTCTATTATGGAAAATTACAAAAATGAGTGTCAAATACAGTGATATCATTATTATTTTTACTTTCGAAAAAGGACTGTCGAACTTATTTTAAAAAGAAAAAATAAAGTAAAATGTATCACATAGTTTAAAAGATGAAATTTTTTTTTTTTGGATATAAGATAATTCATATTTATCTACTTCAATTTTGTGAAATTCTATAGGTCATCAAGGACACATTAATGTTTAAGCTTAGGAGAAAATGACATCATTTAAATGAGATGTAATCCAATATTAATGCAAGAACTTTTAATTTATTTAAACATTGGTAGATACATACTCTATATTAATTGAGTTTAAAATATAGGCATTAGGTATCTAAATGTGAGTCTAAGTCCTATATTGGTACTGGTACAAATGAGATTGTTGAGCAAAATATAAGAAAGAAAGAAGACCCATAAACTAAATATTTAAAGGTTTTAAATTGAAGGTGATGTCATTCCTTTATATGAGTTTTGACTTAGTTTTCATTGTTTGAAATCTTCTCGATGTTTCTCCTTCCGGATTTTCCCAACAAATAATATCATAGTCAGATGATTTACAGCTTGGACCCTGGATTTCTCCCCTGGAATTCTTCCAGCACTAAATGCAATTTAATTTTATTTCTATTTTATAATAGGTCTTATTTAAAAGTTAATAAAAATATGAATTAAAGTAACAAATGTAATATCAATATGAGTTGTAGTAACAAAATCAGAATCATAATGTAGAGTTCACATAAATTAGAATGTTAAATCGCAAAAATATGAAACTTTTCAAAATTTACATAAAATTCAAATTTCATTTTCCAAAATTCTCAATAACTTTGGAAGATAAATTTAAAATTTATTTTTAACCATCCTCTTTTGGAAGCTACTCCATCATTATTATCTTCTTATTTTAGAAACTTATTCGTATCAAATTTGTAGGCAGATAGTCTTTATATTTAAGTCAAAATCAAATTTCTCGTTGTTTTATGATTTTCTTCATTAAACACTTAAAAAGAACCAACATTTTGATTAGTTCTGAGAGAATCTTCAACTTTATTTATTTATTTATTCTTTTACAACCTTATACCAATGTCGCCTTGTATGTTGTTAAAGAAGTTGTCAAATTTCTTTACGATGAAAATGCTAACATTTTAATTAAGTTTGAGAGAATATTCAACTTTGTTCATTTTATCTTTTTGTAAACTTTAACGAATGTCATCTTGTATGCTATCGAAAGGGTCTTCGACTTTTTATAATGCAAGTTTCAATATCTTTTTTCTTTTTTATGTGACACTATCACCAATTTTCAGTGAATTTTTGTCGGTGTCTTTATCTTTTTTTTTCCTTTTTCTTTGTAATTTTAGTTTAGCGTATAATTTTAATTAGACTCATTCCTATAATGATAAATTTTATTAATTAGTGAAAAGTTAGATAAAGAGGTGGAAGACAATAAATTATGCACTAAATGATTAGTTGATAGAACCAGAATTAATGTAATCTTGAACTTTAAAAGAGTAAAATCAAAATTTGAAAATTAAAAAATAATAGAGGGAGTATAAGACTAGATTTATTGAGAATTTAATTTTGTGTAATTTGAGAAGAGAAAACAAGGAGGAAGTCTTCATCAATGGAGTTATGAACCAGTAATACAAGAGAATTGACACTGTTATATTCAATATTATAGGTTTGTATATCTTTCTCACTTATATATTATTTAATTTCAGCTCACATTAAACTCTAACGTTTAAAAATTTATACTTAATTAATATGTAATTTATTTTCGAACACTTTATAAGAATAGTAGGAAACTAAAATTAATAGCTGAAATCTGCTATTTCATTCTTAGAAGTGACTTTTGTTAAGGGCATTAGTACGAAATTAGTAATTAATTGGAAAAAGACTTGGAAACATGCATATTGTTGTAAATTCTTTTAATAAAAAAGGCCAATGCAATTTTATTCTTGAATAATTTAATTATTCACAGTTTAATGCAAATCAATTATGACTAGATGATTCAAGTGAAATTGTTTGAATCTCTTCCTTTCATTAAGGTTTTATGTTTAAGTTTTGTAAATGGAAAAAATCTTGTTATGATGAGAAACATCCTTATAGATATAGTCAACATAATATAAAAAAGTAATTATAGTTAGAATCATATTTTTTAATTTATTTAAGTATTTATACTACCAAATTTCTCATTAAAATAGTAAAATTGTATCTTTTTGTTTTCAACCAAATACATTTAAATTTCGCTTATTTTAACTTAAATTTTTATCGAATGTAATGCTTTCATTTCTATCTAACATGAAGGAAGGTGTGTGAAAATGTATCCTATATTTAAAGTAATATAACGTTTTTTTAGGTCAAAGTCAAATATTTCATTGTTCACGAAAAAATAAGCTGATCCAATATAGGATCATTTTGTTAGACAAAATATATTACATCGAAAGTTTGCACATTTATACTCTCTCGCTTTCCATCTTTTCATTGACATACACATTTTGTGATAAAAAAAAAACAGATATTAAGCGTAGTTATATTGATATCATTTTCATTAACAAAAAAAAAAACTATTGATATAAATATTTCAAATTATGCCTGTAATCGATGCATCGTATCAATAAAAGATTTTATTATTATGAAAAATTTAAGACAAGTTATCAGTTTATTATATAATTTACATGAAAACACAATATATAGCATGCTTAGATTCATACACAAAAAATTGTATTGACATGAACAAGCTTAGCAACTACCAAAATTTCCCCTTGATACAGATTTTTCCTTGGGTATAAAATAAAATCAAAACATTGTTTAATATTTATTTTGGAAACGCACCAAGATTAGGACTTAATATATATTTTTGCCAACTGTTTGGTTGAGACTGAATCCACATGTTATATGTGAGGTATATAGGATTCGAATAAATTAAATAAAAAATAAAAGGTGGAGTTTGAGGAGTCAAATGGCCATTATGGTGTTTGATATAGTTCTTGAGGCTATAACTACAATAGTCACATTTTCAGTGGTCAAAAAGCAATAAAAGTACACTACCAACAAATGGAAGCTTATTGAGAGAGAGACAAATTCTAGCAATGGAGTACACACAAACCCGTCCACCAATATGAGTTTAGAAAACATTTTTTAAAAATAGACCCTTCATGACAGATAAATAAATACTTAAAGTTTTAAATTAGGCATGTGGGAGATATAATAAAAGTCTAATAGTTATATCAGCAAACTAATACAGTACAAACTAAAATAAATTATTGAATATAATGTTAAAAGATGAGTTTTTTATATATATATATATATAAAATCGATTTCTAAAGTAAAATTTATCCCTAAATATATATTGGAAGTTAATTTTATTTTCAATCAACAGATCTCTAACACAATAATATAGATAATATATATTTATGAGAACAAATGAAAATTATTTTGAATTTTTTATATCAATAATAAAACTAATATAGATAGAAGAAACATGATTAAAAGTAATTTTTATTAGAGGTATAATTAACATTATATTAAGACTGTTACATAAGTTTTCATTTAAAATTATTACTAACAAAAATATATGTTTAAATTTTAAAAGTACCTAAAAAGTTATTTAAAATTTGGAGATACGAAAATAATACAATCTTTTTAGAGAATGTAATATATTAGAAATTTTAGAGATACACAAACAAAACTGTCCTACCTTAAAGTTAATTATACATTAATGAACCCAAATAGCAATTAATAAACACAAAGAAATACATAATGCATTTTTTTTCATATATAACTTATACAAATCAAATAATTTAGTGGCTTTAGAGGGTATGTTATGTTGAAGTTAGGGATCTAGGTTTCAAATTTTCTCCCTTCACTTTTTTTTTGTCGTTTTCTATATCGTGCTTTAGAATAAAATGTACTGAATTTTTAAAGTAGGAAAGAATGACTTAAATAGTTTTTAAACCTTCATTCATTTGTTAGGTCAATGGCACGTAGAAAAACCAAACAGAGGCAAAAAAAAATCCATGTTCTTGTCATGTGTGGTATGTAGCCCATAGGCCACCACATCCCACATATACTTTCAGTTGCCTAATTTCGCATGATTCAGTTTACTTTAATTGTCAATTTTCAAACTTAAAATAAGATAATGAGTTTTTTTTTTCTATAATCTTTTCTTATTTATTAATGTAAAGTTTCAATTCTCAGTTGAGTCCAACTATAATAGAAAAAAAATAAAATCACGAGGCATCGTAAATTCTTGTAGTTGCATTGTTATGTATAAAAAAAGGAAACGCATTTGTATGTATTATTATCGAGAATTTCAGCAAAAGAAGATGGCGGTTAAATAATATGTATACGGAACACCAAATAATAAGAGAATGCAAAACTTAGAGAAAAAAGAATTTTAAAAAAGTAAAGAAAGTTTGTCCCACTTAGATAAAATCTTATGATGGATTTTGATTTTGTATTAGAAAGTAAATTTAATTCTAATTCATAATTATAAAATTATAAATTAATTTTATTTGTAGTTGATGTACCTGTATATAAGACTATGCACTTTTTTCTTTTTTTTTTTCCTTCTAACAAAGTATATACTAGTATTTTTCCTACGAAATTCTTTAACCATGAATTAATTCGTGATTGTGTTCATTCTCTTTCTTAGATTTGATAAATTCTTCTCACATATGTTTAATTGTTGTATTATATCGTCTAATCTCTAGTGCTTGGTCTGAGGTGTTCTTCTTTTAACTTTTAAAGCAATGATAAATATTTGGCTACATTTATCTTTATACCATACTATCAAAATGCCATCATTAGAAAACATGTACACTCTTCCCCTAAATCCTACCACCTTATTACCTTATTAAATCCAACTGTTTTTTTTTTTAATTTGATCAAAACCCAATAAAACTTTTGTACTTCATAATTTAGGATCGTATAACTACTTGTTCCCCATTATGCTAAGAAATCATTTGTCTTAGTCAACATGTTACAACTAATATTGTTATAAACTACTATTACATGCAAAATTGCTAAATGCTATATATATATATATATATATATATATATATATATATATATTTAGAGTATTTGTATAACAAGTCTTCCACATGAAGTTTTGTTTTAATCAAATTTGACATTAATTCAACCATTAAATAAGAATAGGTTAATTATTTATCTACTTGAATATATTACTAGAAATTTATTTATTTTTATGTAGAAAAGGAGGTAGCAGCCTTGGAAAGATATCAAGAAGTGAAATTTAAGTTTAACTCAACCTTACAAACCAGCTTATAAAATAAGATTTACACTCATTTATAAACTATTGAAAGACTTTATCTCTAAATGACATGGGATTTCCAACAAAAGATAAAGTCAACTTTTTTGAAAGATGAAGTCAAGCTCATTCTTTAAACAAATCTTGAGTTTAAAAATCAAACTTAGGATTTTTTTTTTTTTTGAAATTTATAGGCTTATAAATTTTCTAATGCTCATAATGTGAGTTCTAATGTAGCTTTAGTGAGTTATTTTAAAAATGATTTGGAGATCCATTAAGAAAAATTCGTGCTTGTGGAGGTTCATAACTAAGTTTTAGAAGAAAAGAAGCTTCTCACATAATAGATAAATAACTGGAAGGTTTTTCTTAAGCTTCCATATTTCTTCAATTTCGTTTCTTCATTTTTTTTATCATCCTTTTCTATTGAGATTAGATGTAATTATACTAAACTCTATTGTATTATGTTGATATATATATATATATATATATATCATCTTCTTTGTGTTTCAATATTAATATTATACTTTTATGTTTCATGTTTGTCGTGTATATTACCTATAATTTTTAAGAACTATGTTTGTAATCCGAAAATACTTTCATTATTTTGACTTATACTCAATAAATCATATATATAGAATGAGTCACGATTTTATTGGTCATATTTTAACCATTGAGGTTAACCTAAATTATTTTGATAAATTATACAAAATTTTATCACAATATAAGAGATATATGCTTAATTAAATTTAACCTGCCAATTTTACTCCTTTTACACTCCTTTTACAGTAACTTAACTAGTTAGTTTATTTATTTTTTTATTTTAGTACATTAATTACTTCTAAGAATTTCATAATCTTTTTTATATCAAAATTTGATAGTTTAAGTAGTTTAGATAGTAAAAAATTATATACTTTACTAGTAAAGGTCTGATGAGAAAATGATATTTAAACTTTTCATTTATTATTTATATGATTTTGGTACACTAGCTAGGGACTTAACAAAACTCATATAAAAAACTTCAAACAACTTTATGAGAAAAAAATAAATAAAAATCTTAATAAAAAATATATTATTTATCTAGATAAAAAAATTGAGAAGGGGGAAACCATTACTTAATAAAGCCAAATAAGATGGTGGAAATGAGAAGAGCCATATTTGAGAAAGAAAGAGAAAAAAATAATTTATCAAACAGAACATAATGCAAATAATCTATCTGAATCATTGAAAAAGGATTTACTTTTCCAGTTTATTTTTAATTACCATATTTTTATGTTTTATTTGATTTTCAATTTTAAAATTTATACTCACAGTGCCGTTATAAATATTATAAAATTTTATTAAAGTCAAGAAAATTTCTTAATTTTTTCAAAAATTCTCAAACAGCACTTATAAAAAATGAAGAGATATAAAAAAATAAAAGATATAAGGACTTATTATGAAAATAAAGAGATGAACAAAAATGAATAAAGGACATGAGAATGAAAATATTCTCTCTGTTTTTTCTATATTTCATTCAAAATAGAGAACTGAATATATACAAGTACTGTACCCATTACCCATTCTAGGTATAGCTAAATAAAGAAAACAAAATAAAATTATTACAATATGATAATGTCATAAAAATAAATAAATAGAATTGATGATAATTTTGATTCTATCATAAAGACAGAATCGCATAATTAGTTTCCTTCTAGAAGCCTTTTATCCATATCCTCTGAAACCCCCCCGCAAGTTGGGGAGCAAATATTGATGAGACCTAACTTGGAACAAATATTCTTGAAAGACTGAGGACCTAAGGCTTTGGTATAAATGTCTGCTAATTGCTCTGTGGTGGAAATGGGAAGCAAATGAATGAGACCCTTCTTCAACTTTTCTCTAACAATGTGACAGTCTATTTCTATATGTTTGGTGCGCTCATGAAACACTGGATTTGCTGCAATATATCTTGCTGAGTCATTGTCCAATATAAAAGAGATGGTTGCTCAAAAGGAACTTTCAAATCTTGAAGAAGATAGACTAGCCATTGAATTTCACAAGTAACGATTTCACAAGTAACAGTGGCCATTGCCTTGTATTCAGCTTCACAGGAACTTTTTGATATTGTTCCTTGCTTTTTTGATTTCCAAGATATAAGAGAATTTCCAAGATACACACTAAAACCAGTCACTGATTGTCTTGAATCACTACAGGTACCCCAATCACTATCACAAAAAGCTTTGAGATGGGCAGAACTGCTAGATGAGAAAAATAAGCCAAGACTTAGAGCTCCTTTAATATATTTTAGAATTCTAATTGCTACATTATAGTGAGCAATTGTAGGCTTATCAAGAAACTGAGAAAGTTGTTGAACATAAAATGTGATGTCAGGTCGGGTATTAGTGAGATACATAAGTCTTCCAATCAACCTTCTATAGGCATGAA
>Ga0099825_1008767_pt1 | contig 11795 bp, 4 predicted proteins | sample SiratroredBW_FD_76838 | JGI IMG/M metagenome (GOLD analysis project Ga0099825, IMG submission 76838) | Root nodule microbial communities of legume samples collected from California, USA - Siratro red BW | ecosystem: Host-associated > Plants > Roots > Nodule | place: USA: California | collected...
AAAAAAAAAAAAAGAGGAAAAAGTAAAATAGTGAAAAAGAAAAAAAAAAAAAAAAAAAAAAAAAAAAAAAAAAAAAAAAAAAAAAAAAAAAAAAAAAAAAAAAAAAAAAAAAAAAAAAAAAAAAGCAGAACATACCCAACAAATACATACTATACTGGTTAAGTATGTAACTGATATATAATGTATTTATTGTAATTACAATCATGCTACACTATTAATATTCACATCAATTTTAAGTTTAAGTGAATAGTGCTATTTTAATGATGTAAAAAAATATTTTCACACTAGTGAGATTTTTTTATTATTAGTCTTTTACATCTTTAGTCTAAAATAAGATGTGAGTATTAAAAGCGAATTATTTTATACGTTGTCAAAAAGATATCGTTATTTCAAAGATTGATCCATTCGGATAAATATTACCCTTTATATTTGACTATAAATTTGGCACCCGAATAAATTATGTCCAATTGCTTACAATTTTGAATATTTATGAAACTAGCCTTTTTAAAAAACTTATTTAGATTTGTAACTTTTTGAATAAAGTTATTCAATTACAAATATTTTTTAAAATTTCAGCACACAAGAAAATTGTTAACTTACAAGAAAATTAAAAAAAAAAACTTTATTTTAAGTATCTTTTGGTATAATTTTTCTTTTTTATTTTAAGAACGTGTACATGTAGGTGAAACAATTTATGGATTAAACTATTTTGGGGGCGCATTATGGATTTTTTTTAGTTCCTTTAGTTGTTTTTATTTAATGACTTTGGATAATATTATTTTTAGATTGACTAGGTAGAGAAAATCCTAGTCTGCATGCCAATCACAATCTAAAGATGGACAGTGACATAATAATGGAAAATATACATATTTATCTCATAAGAAAATACAGTTGATATTAATTGTTAAAAGCTAATTATTTTCACGAGATTTTAGTTATTTTTTATTTTTATGGGTTACTCTTTCACAAATTATAATAGATTAAAGCTTTTAAGCGGTTTATAAAAATGAAAAGACTATCCTTAACTAGTTTATGGTAAGATAAATAGATTTAATTATATCAAAATCAAGAAGATTGTTCTCAACTCATTTTCTTTTTGCAAGATAGAGATATTGAATCACATTTAAATAGATTATCTTAACTCATTCATACATTATGCCTCAAAATAAGCTGTTTAACAAATTAAAAGAAGTTGAACGATTTATAAATTCATAAATCTATAAACCTTATGGAAATATTAATAAGGAGGAGTAAAATGAAATAAAAAAAAGTGTATACTAATATTGAATTTAAATAATTTGCTACCTTACTTTTCTCGGTTAATAAAATATGGTTGATTTATTGATTAGTCGTTACAATTTTTTTATTAAACTACTGTATCTTAATTATAAATTCAGAAACATTTCATAAAACTATTAACTGAAATGTGTTTAAGCATTTATTAATTAATTATTAACTTCCATAAATAATATATGTAATCTCTTAAAACATAAATAATATACAGAAATGGATGGATAAAACAACTTGCAATAAATAGACGTTAAAAAAATTTCTAATTAACTCTCTCTTGTAAAGGCAAATTTGTTAAGATAACAAAAGCAAATTACCTGAAAAAAAATTTAATTCAACTATTTTTATTTAGTTTCTAATTTTGTTAAGAATTTATTTAATTAGAGATTGATAATAATTGTTTAGTTGGAAATTTCATCATTTAGGTAATTATAAATATATAGCATTAATTTTATTTATTAATTAGATTTATTTACCATTTTGATTTAATAATTTGATTTATTTTCTATATTTATTAATTTGAATTATTTATCACATTCTCAGTATTTAAAAATTGTATGTAGATTTAAATGAAATTTAAATTTGAAAGAAGTTAGAAAAAGTTTTTATTCAATTTCTAATTTTGTTAAGAATCTATTTAATTAGAAAATGATAGTAATTGTTTAGTCAGGAATTTCATCATTTAAGTAAGTATAAATATATAGTATTAATTTTATATATTAATTCGATTTATTTATCATTAATTTGATATATTATTTTGGTTTATTTTTATATTTATTAATTTGAATTATTTACCATATCGTCATTATTTAAAGAAAATTATTATAATTTGAATGAAATTTAAGTTTGAAAGAAGTTAGAAACAATTTTTATTTAGTTTCTAATTTTATCAATAATTTATTTAATTAAAAAAATGATAGTAATTATTTAATTAAGAATTTCATCATAAATATAAACATGTAGCACTAATTTTATTTATATGTCATTAATTTGATTTATTAATTTAAGTTTATTTTCTGTATTTATTAATTTGAATGGTTTGCCGTATTGTCAGTAATTAAAAAAATAACTCTATCAATAACAAAAAAAATATTTATATTTTGTTTTAAATTATTTTTTGAATCAAAACTAAATTTATAATCTTATAATTTTATTCATTTAACAAGAAACAAAAGTAAAATATATATTATACATACTATATTATTTAAAAAAATTATAAATTTTCTACTCAAATCTCATCATCTTTTATTTAATTCAAATTAGGTGTTTAGAACATATAAATTAATTATATAATGAAATACATGATATATTCTTATAGGCCTAAGTCATACTTTATCTTCTAAACCTTATAATTATTCATAATAATTATATACGTTTAGCATCATAAAGATCATGTAATCAATTATAATAAATAAAAATTAATTAAAATAAATATTATTAACTGGATAATAAATAGTAGGCCATAGTGTCTGATGAATAGCCTTATTGTTGAATAGGTACACAAACAATTTAACTTTCTCATTATCAGTTACTATCAACTTTCTTTTATAAAAACAACTTTTAACAATAAAAGTATATTTAATATAAGTTTTCTATTTTTAATAGAGAAACTTAAAATATTAATAATAATAATTAGATATCTAAAATAAGATAACCAAAACACATTATAAAATCAAATATAAGTTTTTATACAAATAAGAAAATACTATCCTTAACTAGTTTTTGTAAGATAAATAGATTTAGTTATATCAAAATCAAGAAGATTGTTCTCGACTCAATTTTTGAATCACCTTTAAATAGATTATCCTTATCTCATTATTACATTATACCTCAAAATAAGTTGTTTAACAAAATGATTTATAAATTCATAAATCTATAAACCTTATGCAAATATTAGTAAGAAGGAGTAAGATGAAATAAAAAAAAAGTGTATAATAATATTAAATTTAAATAAGTTGTTACCTTACCTTTCTCGGTTAATAAATATGGCTGATTTAATATTTAGTCGTTACAATTTTTTTTTTCATTAAACTACTTTATCCTAATTATAAATTGAGAAACATTTCATCAAATTATTAACTGAAATGTGTTTAAGCGTTTGTTAATTAATTATTAACTAGATAAATAATATATGTAAATCTCTTAAAAAAGAAATAATATACAAGAAATGCATGGATAAAACAACTTGCAATAAATAGACGTTAAAAAAAAATCTAATTATACTCCCGCTTGTATAGGCAAATTTACTAAGATGATAAAAGCAAATAACTTGACAAATCTTGATAAATTAAAAGGAGCTATCAGCAATTTGGTTTCATTTTTAATTAATAAATTCTCTATCATCCCAGGTCAGTTCCAATTAGCACTTTTTTTAATAAAACACTTAACAAACATGGTTGGGAACCAATGATTAATCTATGCTAATTTCCCCCATAGTCACATTCTAAAAATTGTTAATTAATAATTTGAAGAATTTAAAATAAAAGGGAGAAACTTATACCTTTGAGTGCCCTTGTGATTCACGAAAGGAGATAAACTCTTTTGAAAAACGAGTATAAGACGATCTAATCAATAGGAATAGTCCACAAATAATTATTAGTTTTCAATAAGATTTATGTTTGTGTAACGTTATAGAATTTGATATCTGTATATTTAAATAAATGCTAATAAACAAATTCACAGGACAAAACTTAAAAACAATTTCTTAGCTGTTGTTTATGCTGTTATTCGATTACAATCTAAGTTTCGCTTTAATGATCTGTAAAATAAAATTTTAATTAAAAGATTATATATATTATTGAAATAAAATACAGATACTAATTAAATAATATAAATAATAATTGAGAATAAAAGTCATATCTAACTTTTATCTTGCTCAAATTTGATATAAAAAGGTAGTGTTTTATTTTAATTGTTTTTTTTTCTAGTTTCATCCGTCATAGATGATGTTTTGATGCTGTTTCTTCACGTAATTTTTAATATAACTGCATTAAATATTTAATATCACAAAAGTCTTAGAAAAGAGTACAAATTTACTTATTATTTTATCCTCGTAAACATTTATTAATAGTAAATGAATTTATCTTCAATCCAATAACAAAAGTTTTAACATAAAAAAGTAACACCATTTTTTTTTCTCTAAGATGGTATTAAAAAAGTGCACATCTTATTATTTATGGAAGTTCCATGATTTAACGGGAGGGAGGATGTAAGCTCTATCTCATTTGTATATAAATACTTTAAATATTAGTTCATAATAATACTATAACAATTTTCAATTTATTTTATCATGTAAATATGTATTTTTGAAATATTAGTTTATTCAATAATTTAAATATTAAATACAATAGTCTATTTTTAAAATTATTTTAAAAATTATAAAAAAGTGAGATTACAAAATTTAATGAAAAAAATTTATAAGCATATGACCCAATTGAACTCAACTTACCTTTGATCGCTTGGATTAAGTCTAATAAAAAAATATAGAAATAAAACTCAACCGATCCAATTTTTTTTATTGAGTAATTAGATGAGAAATTTGTCCAAACTCTCAGTGACATAAACCCCTGATATAAGTGGCGATTAAAGTTCAAAGGATTAATTTAAAAAAAATAGAAACAAACACAATAATAGAACTATTTATTATATTTATTTATAGAAAAAAAGTAAATTTAAGGATTGATTAATTAAAATTTAAAGTGTTTATCTGGGATTTAAGTACTGTTTTCCTAATTCAAAAAAGTACCATAAGAATACAAGGCTGATTTTAGACTTATTCAGCGTTTAAAAAACGATGCTCTTACCAAAATGGAAAAAACCAATCTGTTTGTCATAGTTAAATAATTCAAGTTTTTCTGTTCACCACTACCATTTTTTAAACATTCCTCTGATTAAATATCTAAACAGAAAACTGTGTTTTAAGTTCAACATTTACGTTAAAACTAAATATTAAAATAAGAAGTAAATGTGATTAATAAATATCTGAGCTTAAATTTTTTTAAGTAGACTGATAGACAATCATAAAAAAAAAAAATTCTAAAATCTTGAGACTTTAAATGAAGAGTGGAAAAGAAAACTAGAAATGAGAAAAGTTTCATAATCAATGACTTTCAACGCTTTTTAATTTAAAAAAAAATAAATTTTAACAATAGAAGTATATTTAATATAATTTATCTCTTTTTTAATAGATAAACTTAAAATAATAATAGTAAAATTTTTAAAATAACATAAGCAAAAAGAGTGTCTGAAAATTGTTGTTGTTTGGGAGTGGGATTAGTAGATAAGAAAAGAAGTTTGGAGTGTAAAATTGGCAATGTATTTACTCTGCTCACCAACCTTTATGGCCCAGGCTAGGCTGTATGAGCGATCCAAAACCCATGCCAGTGTACTTCCCCATCACTTAACTATCCACCAGTACTTGCAAAAATAAAAGAAGCCCACCAACACGACCCATTTATTTTAGTTTTGGGTATCTTCAGGTAAGTTCGGCCTATAATCCCCTCTAGCTTTTAATAATTGAGAGTTTGAAAGAGAAGACAAAGCCACACTCAGATGGAACCAAAACTCTATTCCAAGCCAAGACTAAGACCAAGCAAGAGTAGGTGCATAATGCAAAGGAGTGAGAAAAGTTTTTGAACATAAAAATAAATGCACCCCAAAGCATGCCATGCCCCCCCTCCATTTTCAGTGAAATAGGTCAAAACACAAAAAGTAGGGGGAAAAACTGGCAGCTAGAGACAGGTACGAAGGGTGGAGATTGAGCCAATCTAATGAGAAGAAGTTGCTACTTATGACATATCTCTTTCCACAACTCATTCCAAGCTGGTTAAGGACTTACCCCACCCCACCTCCTTCCCCTCTAAAGAAGTCCCAAACTTTCTTTTTTTCTCATCCCTACACTTTCAATTATCCATCTGGGGTGCAACATTGCAATCAACTTGCTAATTCATTTAGGAGGAAATCTCACATGTAAATGAAGGAAGGAAAGGGGAGGGGTGGCGGTGATAATATAAAGAGAGGCTTAAAATGCAAAGTCGCAGAAAGGGGAAAGTAAATCGTTGAAGGTGGGGGAAATATTCTTATTGTTGGTGTTCTTAGATCCAAACTATACATGTAATAGTAGGCCCAACATATCCATCAATAAATCGAAATATTTTTCGAGAGAGGGAAGAAGGGTGAAGCTGTACTATAGCACTGTATCCTCTGTACCATGTGAAGATTCCCATCCTTAAATAATTGGTCCCATCCTCTGCATGTTTTCACGTGTCCTGCCATTCGGATGCCGTTAATTACACCATCATGAGCATCAGCTACTGCATAGGATTCGAGTGGCCCAGTGACAACCAAACCAAAACCATTTTTCTTTTTTCCCTCTTTTTTCCAACTTCCATTTTCCACCTCACTCTCCCTCCATGCGCGTCCTCTCCAATCCCCAATCATGCATCCCATCATACTTCCCTCTTCTTCAAGCAATTTCCCTTCATTTCCTTTCCCCCATTCAACACAATCCTCTTCCTATTCCCTTAGATTCACTCACACCCAATTATTCTCCCTCAATTCGCATCTCACTTCTCACCGTCACACTCACATCCTTCTCCCTGTCTAAACTTTTTTCACTACAAGGAATTCCAATGCATCATAAAGATCCCTTTGGATTTTATTTGCAAATAGGAAAACCGCTAAAAAGCACTCCATATGCTTTTTTATTTCTAACGTGCTTTGATTCACTTCTTCAAGCAAACCTCTTTTTCATTTCTAATATATTATTCAAAATTATCATCTTCTCAAGTCACACCTTTATTTTTAGTCAATATTACAAATAGTCTGATTTAATTAATCTCCATGAAACACGCAATTACTTATAATTCTTTCCTTTTAAATTAACAGGTCGATTGATATCGTAATCACTTGATATACAATCCAAGAAGTGTTTAATAATTTCTCTGCTAACACTATCCTTTTATTATTATATAGAATATTGTCTGCTAGCTAGGGGTGTGAGTTCACTTTCTTCTAAAAGGGTGTGGTGGTGGGCTATCTTTTCCCTTCCATGCAAGGACAAATTCTTTGATAAATGTGAGAGAGAGAGAGAAAGAAAGACAGAAAACAGAGAGAGAGAGAGAGAGAGGTTGGTGCGTGGTTTGTAAGTTGCTTGCAGCATTTTGCTGATTTTAATTTACAGTGAGCACAGGAAAGAAGAGGTAAAGAAGAACGAAGTGTCAACACAAAACACAACCACAAACATGTTCGATGGAGTACCTGACCAGTTCCACCAATTCATAACTCCAAGGACCTCACTCCCTCTTCACTTACCTTTCCCTCTCCATGCTTCTGCCACCCCCAATACCTTCTCTTCCAATTTTGATCCCTATAACCCCTCCCATCAACTCCCACTCCAACCCAACACTCTCTTGCACCCGTTACACCACCCACCCTCTTCCCACAAAGATGAAGCCAAGCCACAAAACGCCACTATCCCAATGAACTTCGACATCCAAAGAGATCAAAGGCAGCAACTTCCCCAGCTGATTGATCCCTGGACCAACGACGAAGTGCTTGCGCTCTTGAGGATCAGATCTAGCATGGAGAGTTGGTTCCCAGAACTCACTTGGGAACATGTCTCAAGGTACCAATTAATTAACTTAACACTATTCTTGCAATTATGTACCTTCTTTTTTACTGTTATTGCCTGTCTTTAACCCTCTTTTTCATCAACAATTCTCCAAAAAAGAAATAAGACAATAAATTTTGTAACAGAAAATTAATTATGAGCTGCACTTTGTGTGTTTGATCAGTGTAGTTGCATCGTCTGCTACCTAAAACCTTCATGTGGTAGACAAACGCACACGTGCACCTATACTTTAGCTCACACACTGACACCTTGACACACTCTCACAGCCCGAGAGGAAGGAAGAAAGCAAATTTGTCTATTATTATACGTGTTCAAGACAAAGGTGCTGTTAGATGCTTCATTCTATGGTTGGTTTTTGGATTTATATAATTTATGGTGTGGGCGCAGGAAGCTGGCAGAGCTTGGATATAAAAGGAGTGCAGAGAAATGCAAGGAGAAGTTTGAAGAAGAAAGTAGATATTTCAACAACAACATTAATTACGGCAAGAGTAATAATAACAATTATCGGTTTCTTAGTGAGCTTGAACAGCTTTACCATCAAGGGGGTGGTGATCATCTTGGGACCGAAGAAAAGACTCAGCAACTACACAAACAAGACAAGATGGTCCACCATCCATTGGAAGAAGGGGATTCGGGAAAAGTTGAGGCATCTGTCACAAAACAAAATCACGATGCAGCAGTGACAAAGAATCAGGGGCGCAAGAGAAAGAGGCCGGGTAGGTTTGAAATGTTCAAGGGTTTTTGTGAGAGCATTGTGCACAAGATGATGGCGCAGCAAGAAGAGATGCACAACAAGCTCCTCGAGGACATGATGAAGAGAGATGAAGAAAAGTTCAGTCGAGAGGAAGCTTGGAAGAAGCAAGAGATGGAGAAAATGAACAAGGAGCTTGAGATGATGGCTCGTGAGCAAGCCATTGCAGGTGATAGACAAACCAACATTATTCAAATACTGAACAGATTCTCAGTCACTTCTTCTTCAAACAAGAGCCTCAAGGTAGTAACTAACAGTTCAAACCTAAAAACACACACTACGCAAAACCCTAATCCTTCAGAAAGCATCCCACCTATACCCACAACAGAAAACCCTACCTCAAGTCTTGCACAAGACACGTTTACAAATCCTTCTACTTCTTCCACTTCAGCTCAAGTTCCTCAAACCAACCCTAGTTCTTCCTCTCTACATAGCCAGAATAATATAAACCCGGTTTTGAATAAAAGTTTGTCATCAAACGTTGCTGAGAAAGATGATGTTGGGAGAAGGTGGCCAAAGGACGAAGTGTTAGCACTGATAAACCTGAGGTGCAATAATGTGAGCAACAACGGCAGCAATGAGGAGAAGGAAGGGAACAAGGTGCCTCTGTGGGAGAGAATCTCACAAGGGATGTCGGAGTTAGGATACAGGAGGAGTGCAAAGAGGTGCAAAGAGAAGTGGGAAAACATAAACAAGTACTTCAGGAAAACCAAGGATGTTAATAAGAAGAGGTCCCTTGACTCAAGGACTTGTCCCTACTTTCATCAATTGAGCAGTCTCTATAATGAAGGAAAACTTGTTCTGCAATCCGAAAGGCCAGAAAGCCACATGAATAATGTATCTGAGAATCTGGAGGAAGTGCAACCAGATCAAACACAAGGCGAGTCTTCTTCTCAAGTGGGGTCTGGTGGTTTCAGTGTGCAGCAGCAGGTTGATCATGGAGGTGAGAAAACCTTGATGCAAGTACCCTCTTTGGATTTTGATCAGTTTTAATTCATTGATTTGTCCAGGCACAAAATAATAATAATGAGTACCAACTCTTTTGTAACTTGTGTATTTTGTTTTTTGGTTGATGCTGGCTTTCTTTAATATAGCATATAAATTGATTATTGTATATTCGAAAAAATTAGAATTTGGCGAGAGCACCGACACCTATAGCTAGTTTGAGGAATGAGAACAATTAATATTTCTATTCCTGTGTAAGTGTGATATTTATGTTCTATTTTATTTTATCTTAGTGAAGGGAATCAAATGATGTTTGAGATGTGTTTTAATAGGGAAGACATTGACCCTGTTAAAAAGTTGAAGGGAGAGGAAGCAAAACATTCTTTAGGACATTCTTCACTTTTCTAACTAGTGACTGGAACTAACAAAAGGTTAAAGGAACCATCAGTCTTTTTCATCCAAGTATACTGGGAAAACGGGTTTAGGTACTCACCCTAAAGTCCCGCCAACGTAGGTTTTATCTCTAATGTCAAACATTCAAAATTTTACTATTATGGATAACTTTCTCACCCACCAAGTAATAATGAATATTGTACTCAAGTGCTAGGGCCACATCCTTAGAATTTTCATGAGATGAGCAAAACTATCCATTTTATCACATGAGATTTGGTAATGCAAAGGACTTTATACTACTAAAGTATCATAGAAATTATTTGTATATTTATATTATTCACTAGTCATTAACTTAACCACAAATATTAGTAAAATAGTTGTATTTAATAACTCTTTTGTACAAATTAAGTTTATAAATTTAACCATTCAATTAAAATATTTATTAAATAAATCAAAAGCTGTAAAAAATTTGTAAAATATTTAATATTTAATTCCCTTTTGGTTCAACTAGCTTAGTTCGTACAGTTTTGTGCACTATAAACATTTAAAAACACGTCTAATTCTTAATTTTTGAAAATTAAACAATCTTAGTCCAATGTTAATATTTTTCTGATGGATAACAACGTTATTAATATACTTTTAATGATATATGTTAAATTTATTATTAAACATGGTTATTAATATCTTACCTGAATGAATAGACATGGTAATATTTCCTATTTGAAGTTGGAAATATATTAACAATGCACTAAAAGGTTTAATGTTAAAAACTTATGTAATTCAATTTTCATAAAACCAAAATTTTACATTGGTAAAACTATGGACCAAATCAAGATTTTAAGCCAATGTTAGAAGTATCTGGTATTTCATTAAATAAATCCAATTTAACATGTACATTTTAAAATGAGTGCTGATTGTAAAAATACATATATTATTATTATTATTATAAATTTTTAAGTATTTAAAATTTAACTTACATGATTATCGACTCAATATTAAAGTATTTTTCTATCAGGAAATTAAATTTTTTTAATAAACAACGTTGGTACCTTTCTTTTAAACATTGAATTGCTTATATAGCCATACTATTGGGTAAAAATTGGCTAAAAAGAGTTAGTTAGGTCAATATTCAAACAGTGTTTCCACTCTACAGTACTTTGAGTTACGACATGGCATCATAGTTCTTAATGAATGGCACCATTCATTTCGAGAGGTAGTTGTCAGTGCCACACAGTGCATATATTTTCGTGCCAAAATCATCTTCTTATTCTTTGTTGATTGATTGATTACTTCACAATCTTCCAAATCTTTGTTGTTTTATTCTGAGCAGAAACACGTTCTTGAGCAGGAGAGTAGCCATATTTGAAATACTAACGCCTCCATAAACTGTTTTTGGTCGAATCACTATTCTCATTCAAGACTTTTATATATAATTGAGAAGATAGATTCTGGCTAAAAAGAGAGAGAAATATACACAAGATAAATAAGATAGGCAGAAGTGATGCAATATATCATTAGAGGTCCACCAGTAGTATTCTTTTATTTTATTTTTGGTTAGTCTAGATCAGTTTTCTTTTCTTCCTCCATATTATCAAAATAATATATTTTTCTCATTTTTTAATAATAATTTTGATATATATATATATATACACACACGCATATATATATATATATATATATATATATATATCATATTTGACTCATAAAAATTCTAGCCTGTAATGATAAAGATAATTGTGTGTTTTCTATTTTTTAAGAAAAAGAAAGTTTTTATTTCATATATAT
>Ga0099825_1008768_pt1 | contig 11793 bp, 5 predicted proteins | sample SiratroredBW_FD_76838 | JGI IMG/M metagenome (GOLD analysis project Ga0099825, IMG submission 76838) | Root nodule microbial communities of legume samples collected from California, USA - Siratro red BW | ecosystem: Host-associated > Plants > Roots > Nodule | place: USA: California | collected...
AAATCACAGTAGTTAGAAATTTGCATCGTCCTCTACAAAATTCAACAAAAACTTCAAAACCGAAGACTTAAGATCCCCATTCACTTTTTTATTTTTGGTTTCAAACACGCCCTTCATAACTCTTGTGTAAAGCCTTTCAAGTTGTGGGAATAACCAACTACGAAGACTTCGATAAGGAAATAGGGCACTGAATAAAAAGTTTATTTTAATCATGTAAGTGTTTTATTAAACTTTATTTGATCTTTTATTAACTTAAAAAGTTTTTGTAAGTGCTATGAAATTTTATGGTTATAATACATTATACCTTAAAATATGTTAAAAAATATTATTAAACTTTATTGAAAAATAATAAAGAAAATAGATTATTATGACAATTTAATATATTAAAATCTCTTAAAGTCTAAAGTTATTGTGTTGACTTTTTTATTAATAGATACAATTTTGTAACCCATTAAAATAACTTAGATTTTAGATTTTGATTTACTAATGTCATTTTAATTTATTAAAACAATCTAACTTCATGAATAAGTGAATTTAATGTATTAAAATACATTTTTGATCAATTAAAGTGTATAGATTGAAATTTATGTAACTTTTTCATTTCAAAATCATTTAAACACTAAAATAAAATCATATATTTTTTGAAAACATTTTTCTACTAAGAGACACTCTAACTTAAGATTAAAACACTTAGTAGAATCCTTATCCATGATTTTTTTTTTTTTTTAAATCGTTAATTTTAATAAGTTCACATTATAATCATCTTTGTATCTTTTTTTTTGCTTAAACTTTCTAAGTGATATTGTTCCTTTTTTATTTTATAATTTTTTTCGATATATTTTTTTCTTGATTAGGGTTATTAAGAGTGTTGTTGTGATAGGATTTAACAAATAGTAGTAGATGATACTGTAGAGTTTAAGATATTATTGTATGTATTTTTCTTCTTGTTTTCTTGAGAAATTGTTGTAAAACACAAAAATATGATGATTTAGTTTAATCGGGTGATTAGACAATCATATTATAGAATGCATTAGTATAAATCTTTGTATATTTTTTTTTTCTCTTTTTGTTCGATCATTTTACTTTTTATGTTGCATATTATACTTGTCATGCACTTTGCATTGAGATGTATACATTTAACTATGCACTAAATGTGATTAACTATTCACATTGTAATTACCTTTGTGTATTTTTTTTTTAAAACTGCACTTAACCTTTTTAGGTAGTCTTTTTTTTTTTCTTGTAAGTTTTCAAGTGTGTTTTCTATTGATTAGGATTATCAAGAATGTTGTTGTAATAGGAGATCAAGTGGTGGCAAAAGATTTTATAGGGTTCAAGATCTTATTAGTTGTATTTATTTTTTCTTCTTTTTATTAATTTCTTACTCAGATGATTAGACAATTAGATGTAATTTTTGTAAAATAATGAACTAGTATAAATTTTATTATATTTTTCTCTCATTTTTTCTTTTTTATTATATTATATATTATACTTATCATATACTTTGTATCTCGAAATATATTTTTTAACTATATACTAAATGTGATTATCTATGCATTTTTTTCAGTTAACTTAAAGAGAATTTAACATCCTATCCTATTCATAGTTCAATTCATTTACCCCTAATAATATCAATTATATTGTATATCAATATGTATATTAGTTAGACAAAAATTCAACTGAAATGATAATTTTTATTAGAATTATTTATAAAATTTATACTTTCAATAAAAACATTAAAGAAAAAGGCTCATATCTTTATCTCATACTTAAATAAAAAAAAAATTCTTTAAAAAACATCTCACATAATAACATATGTAACAAATTCAAATAACATAACAAACTTATTCAAATAACATAAAATATTTATACCAATTCTAACATCTTTTAACTGATTAAAAATAACATTTAACATTATATTAACATTTTTTAGACAAATACCATCCATCTAATTCAAAATGACAATATAGAATAAAAAAAAACACATAATTTCAATATAACTCAATTAACTTACTCGTACAGTTGTTTTCATATTAGTTTAATTTTAAATTAATTTAACTAACTAAAATCTCACTATAACTTAATTCCACGTCAAAATACAACTACTTTAAATCAACAATTTGGTGGGAATCATAGAAAGAATGAATTTTGGAACCCAATCATCCATAAAATTTAAGGTAGGCTCTCTACGGGAAAGGTAGACTATTATCCATGACTGGGAGGATTTGTTTGTTAAAGACAGTTATTATTGCATTGCCTCTGTTTTATTTTTCTTTCTTCAAAGCTCCTAAACAGGTTTGTAAGACCATTAAGTCGATTCAAATAAAGTTTTGATGGGGTTGGGGTTCTGAAGGGAGAAAAATTTCTTGGGTAGCTTGGGACAAAGTGTGTTTGCCCATCGAGATGGGTGGGTTGGGAGGAGATATATACATGTCTTTAATTATGCCCTTGTTGCAAAGTGGAAATGGAGACTGGGATCCGAGAATGGTGGTGGTTGGAGAGACTTGATTGAATCCAAATATGGTGATTGGAGGGAGTTGGGGAAGTCTATGACATCTAATAAAAGTTCGAACTGGTGGAAGGATTTAAGAATTATTTATAAGGCGAATAAAGAATTCAACTGGTTTGATCAAAGGATAAGATGGAAAATTGGTAATGGGAGCAGGATTAAATTTTGGGAAGATTGGTGAGTGGGAGAACAAACGTTAAAGGAAAAGTTTCCTAGATTATATGGGGTCTCAGTACTCAAAGATAAGATGGTTAGTGAGTTTTGCTTGAGGAATGATTTTGGAAATCCACAGGTTTTCATATGGCGTATACCTTGGAGGAGAGGATTATTTGAATGGGAGAAAGAGTTGCAAAATCAGCTTGAGAAACTCATCAACAATGTTGTTTGGAATACGGATATGTTTGATCAATGGTGTTGGGTAGGTGAGAGTGTAAATGTCTATAGAGTCCATTCTGGGTATTGGGCTCTGAAAGAGATTCCAGATGTTCAGAGTAATGAATGCTTTGGTGAGATTTGGAGTCTTAAGGTGCCAGGAACAACCAAGATATTTGGTTGGAGAGTATTGCTTGATAGACTACCTTCTAGAGTCAATCTTGAGAGGAGAGGGATTTTGATCTCGAGTAACCTGTGCCCTTTGTGTAATAAGGATGTAGAAACTTTGCAGCATTTATTGATCACTAGTGAGGTTGCACAAAGACTGTAGCTCAAGTGTGAAAATTGGGTAGGGCTTTCCTCGGTAAGATCTATTGACGTTGTTAATCACTTTTGCAGTTTCCATTTCAGTGGATTGAGTAGAAAAGAAAATTATGCTTGGAGAGGGATGTGGTTGGCAGTCGTTAAGGCACTTTGGATCCATAGAAATAAGGTTATTTTCGATGTTGGTCAGGTGGATGAGGTAGAGATTTTTGTAGTGGCACAATTGCATGCTTGGTCTTAGGCAAAATTTAGTGGGTTGAAACTACAGGAAACTTTTGCAGAATGGTGTATGCATCTTGTAGATTGCTTAAGAGAGATTAAATAGATAGAGGTTGATATATTATTGTCGGATAGGGCTAGGAAGGAGGGAAAATCTAGGTGGAATGTATGATTTTTTTTTGCAGGTCATTACTCCAGAACTATTCTAATTGAAGGAGCTGGTACGAGAGTATGAAGGCTTGAATTGTAGCAGCAGTATCAAAGTATTGTTACACTTCAGACAGGGTGTAATACAAATTGTTGATCTTTATCCTTGTTTCTACTTGTTTTCAACTGCAAGTTTTGAATTATTGTTGTAATTGCTCGTATGCTTTCCATTTATGATTGTTCGAAATTTAGTGTTAGGAGACTGGAGTGGGGAACTCTCAACTCGTTTATTTCTTAATCGTAATAGGGTTGGAACACCCCTTAAGTGCTCCCATTAATTCTATTTTTCGCTGTTCAAAAAAAAAACTTTAAATCAACAATTGATCAACAACACTTTTAATATAAAAAAATATTATAATTCTCTAAAAAATCTCCTACTACCTTTCTATCTTTTGAATTTCAATATCAATAAAATACACTCAATTTTAATTTAAGCATCTAACTTCAAGGGAGTTTTAATTTCCAAATTAAATAAGTAAAGTTATTACTCCCTTACTCTTAATTTTTTGTGTTTCAGTCAACTATTATAAACATCAAGTGCAATGCAAACAACAAAATGATAAAATTCAAGAGAAAATAAAAAAACTTACTTCAATTGAAATTTTTTATTAGTTAGAATTATTTTTTATCATATGATCATCAACATGTTTCTATCATAAGTAAATTTTAAGCTTAACTCAACTTTACAAAATCAAATTTATATCCACTTATAAATTATTAACAGATATTATCTTTAGTTGATGTAGGATCTTCAACACACTCCCGCTCACACCGAGACTCCTTAACTCAAGCGTGAAACTTATATATAAGAGTGTTCTGATAGCGACTCGATAGCCGGTGGCCCGATAGGCCCAATAACCTTGTTAGAATAGGCTCCGATACGACTGCTCCTTCTTGCACCTCTAAGTGTTCTTAAGGCACCTCCAAATATTTGAAATATTCCTAAACTGACCCTGTTGTAATGATAGTTTTGTCCTTGGTTACATAAAACTAATGTAATAGTTGAGGAATAGGGAGGTAGCTGAGGTGCAATCAACGTTGGTGGTAGAAAAATCAGAGCTTGAGGTACAGTAAACGTGGGCAACGTGTCTCATTGGCGGCGACATGTGTCGTCAGTTGCGGCAGAGTGGTAGGAGAGCAACGACGCGCGGCGTAATATCGTGGAAGGTAAGTTTGGTGCGATAGGTAGTTGAAGGTATATAGTTATGGAATGAAGTATTTCGAAACTGTTATCCGGTTTCGGAATATTCCATTTCATAACTATATGTCTTTGAAAATTACAGTTATAGAATGGAGTATTTCGGAACTTTATTCAAAATTCGGAGATCAATTTCGGAATATCCCATTCCGTAACTGTAATTTTCAAAGGCATATAGTTACGAAATGAGATATTCTGAAACTGTTTTTCGAATCTGAACGACAGTTTCAGAATATCCATTCCATAATTATATGCCTTCGAAATCCAAATGCACACAGTAACACCCCAAAACGAAAAAATTCATCCAAATAAACTACAAAATGTTCAATATATCATCCATACCTTAAATGCTTCACAAATACGTCGACATTAATACACAAATTTAGGGTTCTGAAGGGTGTTTTTGTCTGCACACTAATAAGTCAGGAGTATTTGGACAATTTTTAAACATTTGGAGGTTGTTGAGGAAAGACTTCGAGGTGAAGGAAGAAGTAGTTCTCTGATACCATATGAGAAGTGAACTTTAATATTTATTGAGGTTTATACCCACTTATAAACTATTGAAAGACCTTATCTCTAATCAATGTGGAATCTCCAACAATTTTAACCTAAAAAAAATAATAAGAGATATCTTATAGTTTTAAAAGAAATAAATTTAAAAAAATATTTTATAAAAATTATGAGATTTAAAAATAAACAATTAAATATTTTAAATTATTATTTGTATACTTATCATAAAATATAATTTTAATATTTATTATTTTTCAAAATATTTCTATTAAACTATAATGAAATTTCACATATGAATCTAAATCATGAGTTTCACATTTGAATCTAAACTATAAGTAATGATTTTGTGAGAAACTAGTTGATCCAATATAAAAAAAAATATTAAAATTATATAAGTAATACAATTTTATACTTTAAATTAAAATTATATCATTGTTATAAAATATTTAATATTTTAGGTAATTAATAAATTTTAAAACAACAATACTTTGCTTATCAAATTTAATTTACAATTTTAATGATATATTTGATATTCAATTAATAATATTAATACAATACAATTTCTTTAAAATTATTACACTTTATAATTAACAATATTATTTAACGTACAATTAATAATATTGATATTATACAATTCATTTAAGATTATTACCTTTACAGTTAATAATATTCATAAACTATAAGTATATTCAATATACAATTACTGATATTATAATACTAATCTATCTAGTTTTTTTTTAATGGAACTATAATTTTATAACATACTCATATAAAAATAAACTAGTATTATAAAAAATAATTTGATTTGTTCAGTTAATTTTAGAACTTGTATCCATCTCAATTTTCAAAACTTAATTACAGAAATATGACAACAAAGTCGCAAATGTACATTTTTTTCTTCCTCAAATCTTCGCTAGCACAATCCTATACAAATATTTTTATTCGAAAAAAATACAATTTTTAGTTGTAAGATGTAAGCAAAATAATTTACTATTACAGAGATCACAGAAATTAGAAAAATACCACTTAATTATTTTAGCTTTTTTATTTATTCACGATTTAAATCACTCTATTTATTAATTAGAGTATTTCTATTAGGCAAAACCAAGATTGTACGTAAAAAATCAAATCAGAATAAAAAAAAAACTAAAATTATTTATGACTGAGGTGTGAAAAGACTCTTATAACCGCATGATCTGATTTTCCGATCACACTACAAGATGCTCTGGTATAATAGATTTGAATGCAGTGAGGAAGGTATGAGCTTATAATTTGAATTGAGCATTTTTCACTTAATTCTCTCTTACTGGCAATCTCTTTCTGCATTGCAGTTATGGTAAGATTTTGTGTGGCTTTTAAAAACTACTAATATTTTTTCATTTATTTTATGTTGTTTTTGTGTTTGTGACTTTTCCAATGAGTAATTTATGTGTTAATACTAATAATATACATTTATTTAATATACCATTAATAATATCAATATGATACCTAGCAGTTAATGATGTACATTAAATAGTACCTTTGATATTCAATTCATAATATTAATATAATACAATTCCTTTAAAATTATTACACCTTATAATTAATAAATAATATTATTTAACGTATAATTAATAGTATAATTAATAATATTGCTATTATACAATTCATTTAAGATTATTACACTTTACAGTTAATAATATTCATAAACTATAAGTATATTTAATATACAATTACTTATATTAATACTAATCTATGTCCAGTTTTTTGAATGAAACTATAATTTTATAACTTACTCATGTAAAAAGTAATTATTATTAACAAAAATAATTTGATTTGACCAGTTAATTTTAGAACTTGTATCCATTTCAATCTTGAAAACTTAATTATATAAATATGACAATAAATTCACAACTGTATATTTTTTTAGCACAATCCTGTACGGATATTTTTATTTGAAAAAAAAATATAATTTTTAGTTGCAAGATGTAAGCAAAATAATTTACTATTACAAAGATTTAAGAAATTAAAAAAATATCACTTATTATTTTAGTTTCTGCTTTTGCAATTTAATCACTGTATTTTTTTTAATAAGAGTATTTCCATTAGTAAAATTCCGTAATTGCACTTAAAAAATCAAATCAGGATAAAAAAGAAAAAAAACTAAAATTATTCATGTCGGAGATGTGAAAAAACTCTTATAACCTCACCGTCTGATTGCCCATTCAAACTACCCATTCAAACTACGTGATGCTCTCTCATAATAAATTTGTGTGCAGTGAGAAAGGTATGAGCCCATAATTTGAATTGAGCATTTTTCACTCTTTCGCTACATTGAGTTCTCTCTTGCTCACAATCTCTTTCTGCGTTGCCATTATGGTAAGATTTTGTGTGGCTTCTGAAAACAATTAAATTAATTTTTTTAGTAATTTTTGTGTTAATACTAATAATATAAATTTATTTAACATACAATTAATAATATGAATATTATACCATTTATACTTAGCAGTTAATGATGTACATTAAATAGTACCTTTTATATTCAATTAATAATATTAAAACAATACAATTCTTTTAAAATTATTACACCTTATACTTAATAAGATTATATTATTTAATGTACAATTAATAATATTGATATTATACAATTGTATTGTTTATACAATACATTTAAGATTATATTATACAATTCATTTAAGATTATTACAGTTTAGAGTTGATAATATTCATAAACTATAAGTATATTTAATATACAATTACTTATATTAATACTAATCTATGTCCAGTTTTTTTAATGGAACTATAATTTTATAACATACACATATAAAAAGAAATTATTATTATAAAAAATAATTTGATTTGACCAGTTAATTTTAGAACTTGTATCCCTTTCAATTTTGAAAACTTAATTACATAAATAAATATGACAACAAATTCACAAATGTATATTTTTTTCCTCAAATTCTCTCTAGCACAATCCTGTAGGGATATTTTTATTTTAAAAAAGATATAATTTTTAGTTGCAAGATTTAAGCAAAATAATTTACTATTACAAAGATTTCAGAAATTAGAAAAATATCACTTAGTTATTTTAGTTTTTCCTATTATACTGCTTTCCATCTTTGGCTAGTAGTGAGTTCTCTTTTGCTTCTGCAATCTCTTACTGCATTGCGATTTCTGTAGGACTCTGTGTGGTTTTTTGAAATCGATTATTATTTTTTTTTTCTATTATTTCGGTGTGTGGCTTTTCGGCTGAGTTTGGGTTTAACACCTATCATTAAATAAGAAAGATTGAAAACCGTGTTTGAACTCAAAATATTATTAATGATTTAATATTAATAATATAATTTTATTTAATATAAATTAATTGTATTATTACTATAAATTAGTTAAATATTACACTACAATAATTAATATAAAAACATACAATTAATAATATTATTTAATATAATTGTTTAACAAACAATTAAAATATTAATATTTTGAAGAAAATTAACAATACTAATATTAAACTATGTTTACTTGAAAATCCATTTTGTCAATTACTTATTACTTTACCTGCAAGATAGAAATTTACATCTCAACTCAGAGCACTAATATATTGCTTTTACATGAAACATAACACACTAAATTAGTAATAACTGCAATTTTCTTAAAATAAACAAAACATACATCCAGTTCTAACTCAATTCTTTTTTCTAAGATTAAATGCACATTGATTATTTGTATAAACATATCAATGGTTTCATCTACACATAAAAGTGAATACATTTTCTATAACAGTACCTAGTATTGTTGTATGGATGATTTTACCTTAATAATTATTGATGAATTGATAATATTGATGAATTAATACTAATAATATAAATTTATTTAATATACAATTAATGATATCAATATTATACCATTTATACTTTACAGTTAATAATGTACACTTTTAATAGTATATTTGATATTCAATTAATAATATTAATACAATACAATTCCTTTAAAATTATTACACCTTATAGTTAATAACATGATTTAAGGTACCATTAATAATATTGATATTATACAATTCATTTAAGATTATTACACTTTACAATTAATAATATTAATAAACTATAAATATATTCAATATATATTAATAATATTTTTAAATGGAACTATAATTTTATAACATACTCTTATTAAAATAAATTAGTATTATAAAAAATAATTTGATTTGAGCAGTTAATGATAGAACTTGTATCCATTTCAAGTTTGAAAACTTAATTACAGAAATATGAGAACAAAGTCGCAAATGTATATTTTTTTCCTCCTCAAATTCTCCCTAACACAATTGTGTAAGAATATTTTTATTTGAAAAAAATATAATTTTTAGTTGTACGATGTAAGCAAAATAATTTACTATTACAAAGATCTCAGAAATTAGAAAAATACTACTTAATTATTTTAATTTTTCTGTTATGCTGCATTCACCATTTTAATCACTCTATTTATTTAATTATAGTATTTCCATTAGTAAAATCCATAATTGTACGTAAAAAATCAAATCAGAATGAAAAAAAAAAAAACTAAAATTATTTATGATGGAATTGTGAAAAGACTCTTATAACCGCACCGTTTGATTGCCCAATCAAACTACAAGATGCTCTCTCATAATAAATTTGTGTGCACTGTGAAATGTATGAGCGCGGATAATTTGAGTTCAGCATTTTTTCCCTCTTTGGCTAATAGTGAGTTCTCTTTTGCTCTGTAATCTCTTACTGCATTGCGATTCCTGTAGGATTATGTGTGGTTTTTTAAATCGATTATTTTTATTTTTTTTTCTGTTGTTTGTGTTGTGGTTGTGTTTGTGGCTTTTCCGCTGAGTTTCGGTTTAAGAAAGATTGAAGACAGTGTTTGAACTCAAAATATATGGATCTGTTTAGGGGACTAAGTGGAAAGAGTCTCTGAAATTCATGCCACTGAAATTTTATTGTTTGATGATGATGCATGTTGAATTAAAGAATGTATATTTGTTTTCTGAATATTTAAGTAGTTTGTTAAATTTTATAAGGATGTGTTTGCATGTCGATTGGTAGTAGTTTAGATGATATCTAAGACATTTGTGTGTAAAACGTATGAGCCGATATTTTGAATTGAACATTATTTTTTCATTCCTTCTTTCTCGGTTGACTGAAATTGTTTGTTTGATGATGATGCATGTTGAATTAAAGAATGTGTATTTGTTATATGAATATTTTAAGTAGTTAGTTAATTTTGTAAGGATGTGTTTACATGTTGATCCGTGGTAGTTTGATATAAGAAATTTGTGTGTAAAATGTACGAGCCAATGTTTTGAATTGAGCATTTTTCATTCCTTCTTTCACTGTTTCTGCAATTTCTTTCTCCTAGCCAATGTTTTGAATTGAGCATTTTTCATTCCTTCTTTCTCTGTTTCTGCAATTTCTTTCTCCGAGCCAATGTTTTGAATTGAGCATTTTTCATTCCTTCTTTCTCTGCAATTTCTTTCTCCACTGCGACTCTTATGATATGAGATTTCTTTTGTGGCTTTTGAAATTGATTAAATTATTTATTTTATTTATTTTTGCAGCTCTTTTTTCTGAGTTTCCGCGCCCATTGAGGTATTCAATGAAAAAGATTGAATAACCTACCAATGGGATATTCAATGACAAAGATTGAATAACCTATTTGAAGGCAATGGGATATTCAATGACAAAGATTGAATAACCTATTAGAAGGCAAACTATATATGAAGATCAATCTTGTTTAAGTGATAAGAATTTATGTGAAAAATGTTGATTAAAGAATGTGTGATTGTTATATAAATATTTTTAAGGATGTGTTTGCATGATGAGTTACAGTTTTAAGATGATTATTTTTGTTATACAATAAATAGATTGTAGATATGGAGTTGAATAAAAAAAGAAACATACCCTATGAATCTTCTTAATAAAAATACTTTTAAGATAATAAAAATTAGGTCAATTGCTAACAAATAATCAGTTTCATGTGCATCCACTGTAATTAATTATTCTTCATATTTTTTTAAATATTTTTGAGAATTTTTTTCATAAAATTTGTTTGATGTGAATATTCAATTTGGGTGTGAGTTGTTTCTGATTTATATTTTAATAAGAATATATATAATTAGTTTGTGTTTTTTCTTACACTTATGTATTAGCGTCATAAGTTAGTTTTGTCAAGATAGTAACATGTGTCTTCTGAAAACAGGTGAAGACCTTGAACATGGCTCCATCAGATGTTTGTCCCACTGAGGATCCACTTAAGGCATTTATATTTACTTTTATGTTTCCTTTTCCTTACTTTTCTATTTACATTACTTTCATGTGTTGGTTGCATGGACTGTTGAAAGCATGTTTTATCTTGTACTTTGCAATTACAATGCTATTTCATTTATTTTTGTCCCTCTGCATCTCATTAAAAATGGAAAGAAAGAATCCAGGTTCATATTGCCTTATTTATAAAT
>Ga0099825_1008769_pt1 | contig 11791 bp, 5 predicted proteins | sample SiratroredBW_FD_76838 | JGI IMG/M metagenome (GOLD analysis project Ga0099825, IMG submission 76838) | Root nodule microbial communities of legume samples collected from California, USA - Siratro red BW | ecosystem: Host-associated > Plants > Roots > Nodule | place: USA: California | collected...
ATTTTATTGTATATGTTTATTTTTTTTTTTTTTTATATTTATATATTTATATATATTATATATTAAAATTAATTATATATATATATATATATATATATATATATATATATATATATATAATACAGTAATGTTGTAAAAAAAGACATGCATATTATATATATTTTAATTACTGATAGTTTTTAATGATATTGTTGTTAGATAATGTAACAAGGGATATCACAGTTTTATGATAATGCAATTATTCTTTTAATGGATATAAAATGAAATGTGTTTTTCTAAATAAAATAAATAATAATAAATTCATCATGTAATATGGAAAATGCAAGAATATTCAGTGGGGATTTTATGTTTGAACAGCACTTAAATTTATATTATAACAATTTTAATCTCAAATATAAATTTCTCAGAATAATATGTTTCCAAATTTTAAATTTACTTTTTTTTCTTTCTTAAATCGACGTTGTTTATATTATTTATTTGAATAATTACATTATTCTAAACATTTTGTTTTTGTTTTATATTTTTTGCAATTCAAATAAATTGAAAGATAAGTATCGAGTACAATATATATTTCTACACTCTTAATTTAAAGTCGATGACTAATTAAAAAAAAATGGAAGTAAACGTTATTATGAAGCGCCAAAGATAGAGAATAAAACAATAATAAATTAACCCTCAAAATAGGAGAACACATGACAGCAGTTGTTATATATTCATGTCTTCGATAAATTAACGATTAATGTAACTTCGTTGCATGTTTGAATGACTAGAATAAACAGTTCCTCCTTTTAACGAATTTTATTAAGGTACTCTACAACATTTAACGAGAAAAAAAAAACTAACCCTCTTTATTTATGTTAGTTTATAACAGTATAGTTTAAGTGGATTTTTTTTTCTATAAAAGATATGCATAAATTAGTTTGATCTAATAGTTTGATGAGTGAATTGTGATACTATTTTTATAAGCTATAATTTTTAACAGATAGGGAAAAATATATATAAATAGTTTTTTTTCGTAAGTATTTTATCTTTTCATATTTGAGAGTATAATTTAATAAAACGTATATTTTGCTCATAAAGTACACTGTCTAGAAGGTAACAAATAATGTATTAAAACAAGTTTATCGTAATATTGATCAGAGTAAATTAGATTTATTTATTATTCATTCAAAGCTTTGAACGAAGATGTGATAATGTCTTATTAAAAGAATGTGTTAATTATATAACTTTCAAAAAATTACCAACTGATTTAACTTATTGAGATATTTTGGAATTGTTTAGTATATAAACTTCTACTTCAATATAATCAATACTTTATTTCCCACATCTAATTAATATTAACTAAATTAATGTAACTTAATTAACTTCTCTTATGGATTTATAAAACTTGTTAGATTATATAATAAATATATTTTTTTCTTAAGTGTTGATATAATGCTTGATCCACGAGAGAGAATGATTATTTCTAAAGTAGTGAGTGAACTCACTCAAGTAATATATATTTAGTGGTGTTGTGGTGAATTGGTGAAATGTATGTGTGGTAGTGACACACATGTGTGTTGATGTCTTTGTAGTATTGTGATCTTTTTGTAGGTATGTGGTGAGAGATATATGTCCTGATATTATGTAATATTAAACATAAAAAACTCATTATAAAAAGAAAATGTTTCAATTTCACTAATAATCAATATCACACAAATTAAGATGTCATGTGGTGAGAAGTGGAGAGGTTTGTGCATTAGACTATTATAAAAAATATGTACAATGAACCATCATAATATAGAAAGTTTATGACGTATGTTTCAATATATATTTATAATGAGTTATATATTAGTCTTTGATAAGACATGCTTAATATGAGTATAGTATTCATAATCGAGATGTACTCAGTCAATATCATATACATACCGATAGTGTTGAGGTAATGTGCGGAATACTTGCCAAAACCTAAAATGGCAAATAAAGTTAATAATGATTGATTAAGTATCTTAAATCAATTCGTACTAACATAATTAACTTAGAAAAGTCGTAACAGTCTCAATCTACCATGAACAATATTTTTCACTCCATTATATAGATGAAATGTATATATTTTTTTTTTATCAAACATTTAATATTCTAAATATCAAACATGTACTTTAACGCCATAAATTTTTTTTCATTTTCATTTTGACTGAAATATGAGAAAAAGTTAATATATAAAATTTCTTAAAAGACAAGAGAAAGTAAAAGACATCTTCCTAATTCATAAAAAACAATGAATATCATATAAGATGCCAAATATGACAAATTATTCTAAAATATTAAGAAACAATAAAAATGTTTGTAATATTTGATAATTATGATTTAACAATAATTTGTTATAACGTTATTTAAAATGAAAATGTGATGTTTAGTCGATATATGTTAGTTGCTAAATATATTATATGTATATATTTTATTGACTTATATGTAATTTTTTGGATTATTAGATAATTTACTTATAAATTAAATAACTTAAAGATAAAATGAAAGGTATAAAGCGTAAGTGGTATATTAACAGTCCATATAAATATAAATGTGATATTAATAATTTAATTTTTGTTGTGCAAATATTATTAACACGTAACATAGTTTACAATTGACAATACTGAAGATTGAATTTCAGCCATGATGCACACAACTTAAACTACACTTTTTGCTTTTAGAAATTAAACACAATATTTAATCTAATTATTTTTTTACTTCATCTGCAACATTTTATAAAAGTAAAGTCTCTAACACAAAAATAATTGAAATAAAGTGATACCATATATATATATACACATATATATACATTTTGAAGATCTCCCAACAATAAATTTGTATATAATTAAAAGTCATTAATTTTTATAATAATTACTTTATAAATAACATCTATAGTAACTGACCTTTAATTAAGGACATAACATTCTTTAAACAAAGGCACCGCACCAGAAACAACAGAGATTTTGGTTTATAAAATTTGCTGGATCGATGCCTTCATCTGTCCTCAATTAATTCCTCATTCAGTTTTTTTTTTGCAAAATTTTAATTAATGAAACGTTAATTTTAACGTTTAGTTGGGGAACACAAAAGGGCACAATGGTCATAAACAAGGTCATTTTCATCCGTAGATAAAAGAGAAGAAAAAGAAAATTCAAAGTGAGTAGTACGGCTCCTTTTTTCAATAAACCCCCAAAAGAAAGAGTTAATAAAGAGAAGACGAAGAGGGATTGGTTAATAATTATTGAATTTCAATTTCATTTGTGATCCAAGCATCACACATGATGATATATTTTTTTTACTTCAATCAAACTTTTAATCATTTGTCATGTCGTGAGGATAATATTAAAATAGGTTAACAAAAAGTTATGAAACACTAAACCAAACAATTCCATTTTTCTACAACACTATTATTGATAGTCCTCCACATTTGACATAAGCTGAAAAATAAGGAATGTGTGTGGAATGGAAAAGAGGCAAGTTGTGCTAATTGCAAAAGTAATTATAATTAAGGTTAAGGTTAGGGTTAGTGGAGGGTTTAGTTTTGCAATTACATAAGAAGAAGGCACGTTATAAGAGCATGTGAGGGAGGTGGGGCCAGGGACAACCTAGCAAGTTCCAATATCATAATTTAATGTGGGCCCATGAAGCACAAGAGGTTACAGCTGGCAATGTGTTGGGTGGAAAGTGAAGTGTGAACCACACGATGCCCTAAACACTGTTCATTAGACATAAACCACACCATATCTATAACCCTTTACACAATATTGGGGCACTATGTCGGGTCCAACATATTTCACATCTTCAATCTCATCAATCACTCCACTACACTAACTTCATTTTTTGGTACGAACTTTGGGTATAACTGCAGCCCCTGCCACTGCTAGCTACTACTGAGTTAAGAGTTAAGGCACAGAAACTGGGTCTTCTTCTATCTCTTTTTTTATTTGTAAAAGAAATTGATTCATTGTTATAATGTAATGGACCAGGGATTGGATTGTAATTGGTTGGACGCTGGCACCCTATAAAAACAAAAGTGTCGGTGCTACCTTCTTCTTCTTATTCTCTCTCCTTTCTTTTATAAAATATCTTTTGCTTTCTTTCTTTTTTTTCAGTTGCTTTAAATAAAAATACAAAGGTTCTACACCACAACAAGTAAAGGCCCTTCATTATTATAATTGGACAAATATACAAGTCTACACCTGGTTCATTCAAATGTAAAATTGGACACACCAACTACTTTCTATAGTATATCAATACTCAATTCAATATGCATGAGATCGATTGGTATAACATGTCCATCAAACTCTATTTTATCCCTGTTGACCAACACCAATATAACAAACATGCACCCAAATTCAGGCCCCGATGCCTTTCTGCATTTCACCTACGTCATTGCCAGTTTCTAAAATTTCTGATGAATTTGTCATTTTTCAGCATGTAACGAATCTACAACTATTCATTTTACCACTCCAATTTTCAAGTGTTTAATATTTTCTGAAGAAAATTGTGCATAAATACTTGTACAACACAATTTAGTTGTTAGCGCTTATTTCAATCAGAATTAAAAAATAATTGGTATATTACATTTGATACTAAAGCATCGAATAACCATCAACGATATCTTTGCGAGATACGGAAATTATACGCTCTGCATAATTCTATTACCAGCTGCATCAAAACTGTACGATGACTCAAGGCATCAGAATAAAACCAGCTTAACATAATTAGTTAAAGTTGCCAATAGGTACCAAAACGACAATTGCCACTAACTCCTTTTTCTTAACTAATTACGTTCGTGAGAAAGATAAACTTTACCTAGACAAATTGATGTCTAAACCGTGTTCCTTTGACATCTGAATTCTGAAATATTTTTATATTCACTATAAAATTTAGTAAATATTTATTTACAAGATGCAATGATGACCATGATAAATGACAATAACTGCCACTATTATCATTATTGTTATAATTGCAGGCCACATGAATAAGAGAATCCTTCTTGCCGGGAAAGTGTGACAGCCAGACTACAAAACTTAATCAAAACAAGAACAATACAAGTTTATATCTTGTTTGGCAGGACAAAATTTGGATCACGTTCAGCCCAGCCAGACGCAAGAGCAACTATTTTAGTTCTAGCTATTAGTAATTTTTAAGTCCAAAGTTTTAGTTTAAAAAAAAAATTTGCATTAGAGACGTGGGTTTTTCTTTCCCTTTCTGTAGGCCTTGTATCCAAACATGAGGCTGGAGTCGCTGAACTACTTTGCTTCCAAACACGAACACAAAGCACACGTGTTACTCGTACCCAGCGTGTCGGTTGATTCATACATAAATAATTAACAAGACAGAAGATCTATTGTGTAGTAAAATGATTCTGGAAGTCTAAACATGTGTCGTTTATATTGTCAAAAACATTGATATTACGAACAAGTTTATTGACTTGAAGAAACATCACAAGCGGAAGACAGCTAAGGATTAATGTCTTTAATTGGGGTCTTTGTTTACTAAAGTCTAACTTTCAAATGTATGTTTAAGTGAATGCTACATTCACAAAGGATTTACATTAAACTGACTATAATGGCAATAAATTCTCACAAACATGCTCGTAGCTTCTGTTTGCTTCCAATGTTCCATATATCTACTGTTCGATTTCTCAAGAAAATCAAATAAATACATTTGTTCATGCTTCATTGATATTTATGATTACTCACATAGGTACTGCAATGCAGGATTCATCACGCAGCATAACAAATATTGGTAGTTTTTACTTGCACATCATATTTTGCCTTCTACATTTATAATTTCAAAAATGGCCACTAAATTTAACTAATAAAGCCTTTATAATTATAATTAACTAAAATAAAAAAATGTTAAATAATCGTAAAAAAAATTAAATCAAAGATAAATGAAATTAGCAGTCCAAAACGTCTACATCAATAACTTGAAGGAGTGCGTTTTTCCCTAGTTCAAACGAAAAGCCCACAAAATAAGAATAACTGGGTGCAGTCTCATCCATCCGCTTTCACCGTATGAGCTTTGTAAGATCACTGGAAAAATAGAAGCCACCGATCGGATTGATTCAAAACATAGATTTGTTGCTACGTAACAGCATCGCAGCCACTTGTTCTTGTTGACCAACTAAACTAGTAAAAACCAAAGATCAACATCCCCGGCCATAACGGATAGAATACAAACTCTTTTCACAACATAACGGATATAATACAAATCGTTCACTTTTATGGACATAAGTGAACTATACAATACGCTGTCCCTTTTGAAGACAAAAAAGTCAAAAACTTTGTGCGATTAGACCGTGAATCAGAGAAGCTGCAATCAACAGGCTCAACTTGCTTTTACTATCTTCCACATCAAAAGCACATGTTAGACAAATCTCCCGAAATCAACAGGCTCACTTGAAGTAACATCGTCTCTGTTGGACTTCAATTGTAACCGTACATGAAATCATCATTATGGTAATTGTATTGGTATGGACCACATGGACACACCAGGTAAGATTCGTGATTGTGTTTAGTTATTATGTTTTCCATACTCGAATGGTGCCATCCACTGAAGAAGTTACCATGCAGTTTTCCTTTGGGTGATAACTAACACTCGTTACCTGGCAGGAAATAGATATGCTATATCATTCTCACATCCTTCAATAAGTAGTTAAATTTAAAAAAAAAAAATTACATAAGGCTTTGCACATCTACAAGTAAAATGACAGTTATATGATAAAACACAAAATGGTATCTGTCCCAGCAGTAACAAGCAGATATTTTTGAAACAAAATGAATCTCATCCCAACCCACAGCATAAGGTGATGATGGCATTATCATCAGACTTGAAACTGACGATGATAATAAAAATATAATACAAGGAGCATTAGTCAAAGCAATAACAAAGTTCCGGTAAATATAATCAGCGGCAGACCAAAGTATTATTAAGAATAACTGCTAGAGAAGTTCCGAGAGAGAGAAACTTTGTTCAATACCAAAATTACTACACTACTTGAACTATTATCAAGTGTTTATGATAACAATTATCATACAGGCTTTTGCAAAAGAAAAAAAAAAAAACATAAATCAATTAAATCATACTGAACTAGCGTCATAAGTCATATATGCTTTACATGAAAACTCAATTATTAAACAACAATTTTTGTAAAAAGGTCTCAAGCAAACAGTTTTCCTTCGTTGAGGCTTAAGGAGGAATTGAAAATTTGAAGCATCCATAATCATGATTCCTTTTAAATTAGGAATAAAGAAAAGGTATAAAATGTTCTTTTAGTATCTTTCACAGCTTTCTTTTAGAAACAGTAAACTAGTAAAAAAAATTACCACTGAGGTATGAGCCCTGAATCTTGAAACAACAGATGCATCTACAAGATCCCAGAAATAAATGAAGCCATCCTCAGAGCCACCAGTTACATGAGCATCGGTATTGGTAAGGCAGCAATCCAATTTGTAAGACTGAGGGTAGTTCAATAGAAATTATCAAAATTTCGAAGAAATGAATAGTAAAACTTTTTGTAACATGTAAAGTTACTTATAAGTTAAAAAAACATTACACTTTAAGAGTGAACAATTATCGGAACCAATAAATAACTATAACAAAATGCAGATATATGGATCTGGTATCTTCCTGAATCGTTAAAATATGTCATACGCAGAACATTAGAAAATAGAAAGTGCTAAAATTACATTTAGGCATCTGCAGACTAACCTTATTAGTGTGTCCTTTATATTCTTGTAACAATTCACCTGTGGACCTGTCCAAAAAGGTACTATGAAGCTTGCAAAAATAGAGACCAATGGTAACTTTTCCGAAAATGTCACAAACATACCTGTCCAAAAGACGCAGAGTAGAGTCTAAACAACCTGCTAGAATGCAGTTACCATCATTTGACATTGATACACAGTTGACGGGCTGCCCCAAGTTATCGGAAACTTCTCTGGTGGATAGAAAAGATAACATTACAGTGGAAATAAATTTTACGACAGCAACAAAAGTATCCCATATATTTTATTTAAAAAGGAATAAATAATGGTCTGGAAGTTATGCTGCAACAAACCTGCCAATTCGAATGTCAAATGTTCGAACAGTTCCATCAACACTTCCTCCAATAATTTCAGTTTTTGTTAAACAAATAGACATAACACTATCTGCAAATGTGTCAATAATCTGCATATCAATGGCAACTCTATTAATAAGACAGTATAAAGAAATAGAGTACAATGCACATAATATGTCGCCGGAATCCACCTGAATCGGCTCGGTGCTGTGGGATCTGCAGTCCCAAGCACGCAACGATTGATCGTAGCCTGCTGAGACCACAACAGATGAATACTCATTGAATTTGACGCCATTTACCTGCAGAAGAAAATATGATTCAGAAAATAAGGTTGAGTCAATATATAGCGATAACAACCATCAATTACTCCAAACCAAGTTAACTCAGTGATCTTAATTTTTTTCATACTAAATTTTATCACTACGAAAATTAAAAATGGATGGAATGTTACGACAAAATAAAAATAATTGCAGTGGTTATTTTGTTGAAGGTGTTCGCATAGGTCCGAACAGGTGCATACATTAACAGACCATGTGTAGATAAACTTTTGCATGAACATTAACAAAAAAAAAAAAAAAAAGGAAAAACGAAATAAACTAATCCCATAAGTTAAAAATAACTTATATGAAGTTATAAAATAAACTTTTGGAGAAACTAATACAACAAAGCTTCTACAAATAAAATTATAGATGAGCTAATCTAACTTATGCCAGAAGTTTATTTTACTCTCCAATAAATACATATGAAGAAATTGATCCAATCAGAACCTAGTGTTACGTGTTAGAGTAAAAGACAAAGACGGTATTCAAGCTAGCAAGAGCAAAGGATAAAGACTACAACGAACTAAAGATAAACTGGTTTATTAATATCACCATTCTCGCTTCTATTCAAAGAGAAAACAACTGAAATTGAAAAAAAAAAAATGGAAAAATGAGCGTGTCATTACACAAGGAACGGGATGATACCTCACCTCACCATCATGGCCACGAAATTTCCTAATTACACGTCCAGTTGCAACATCCCAATAAAATATTTGTCGATCTCCACCACAGGAACATAACTTGGAATTGTCCCTACAGTAACAACATGCAAATGATGTATTATGAACTGACGCTCAATGCAGTTACATTTCATGACAGTTCAAAGCTCAATTTACGAAACCCTACAAATTGAAGCGTGTTTTGAATTTTGAATATGCATACATTTCAAATTCAGTGAGAAATCAAATGGCATTCTGAATATACAAATATGATAATTGAAGAAATGCAATTAAGAGAGAGAAGAGAGTACGGTGTGACGTGGACATCGCGGACTTCACGGCCGTGGGATTTATAGGTCTTAATATGGATTCCACGGTGAGGATTCCAGAGGCGTATGGTACGGTCCTTGCCGCAACTGAGACAATAATTGCCGTCACCGTTGAACCTCGCGGCCAAAACCGCACCCTCGTGACCCTTCAGCACGTTAACCTCTTTCTGCGGAAGATCTTCCACGCTTTCCACGCTTTCCACGCTCATCTCTTCTTCTTCTTCTTCGGAGTGAAACCCTTCTCCACCACCTCCCTGCGTTCCTTTAGTCTCACTCTACTCTGAACCTCAGCCCAATTCACAAGCCCATTTCGTGTTAGAACTCGGCCAGGGTTTAAACGGAAGGTCCCAATAAAAAACCAATGACTCTTCTCTGATGAGGACGCATTCTTTCAGCACCTCCACAATATCATCTTCACCCCATAACAAATGCGAAAAGACAAAAATATCTTTAGAAGAAAATTATAAAGCCACTTGCTTCCATCTCCAACTTTTATTTGGATTGACCCAATTTAAAATGGTGTTTTTTGTGGACTTTCGGATTCGTTCAATTCAGACTCTCTCCATGACTTCCGGATTAACTAAATCGGACTTTTGAATTAGTCCATTTCGAAATCATTTCACTCCACTTCTCACTTCCGGACTGACCCAATACCAAATAGTATTTTTGTTTTCATTTATAATTTTCAAATTAGCTAAATTTAGAATATATGACAGCTTTGTTTATTTTATTTTCCGGATTGGCCGAATCTAAACTAACAATGGCTTTCGGATTAAAAAGATGGAGGTTTAATATGAAATACAAATTACACCCCAACCTTTCTTTTATTTTTATGAAGTTCTTTTCAGTATTTTTATAAAGTTAATTTGGGCATTTTATAAAGTATGGAGGTGCAAGATGATATTGTCGGGGGTGCAGGAAGAATCCGTTCTCTCTGAGTCTGTGTAAATACGAACCATCCAAACCAGAACTACCTATGTTTGTTGGTTTTGTGGGCTATTGAACTCAATTTTATTTATAATCATAATATAATATTAGTTATACGAAGCGGATTTGCCTTGTTTATTATTGTGTATTTTAATTTGAAGGTGTGTTACATAAATATGTGTTTTCTGCTCTAATAATGTTATTAATCTAAAACTTATTCACTTTAATATTAATCAGATTGGTATTGCTTTTAAAATAAAATCAATATATATATATACGTATATATATAGTTTATTTAAAAAATTATTTACTTTTGTAATAAATTACTTATTTTTTAATCATAATTTTGAATAAGTTTTTTTTAAAAATAAATATATTTTTTAAAATTTAACTAGTGTTACAATAATAATAATAATAATAATAATAATAATAATAATAATAGATAAATTTAGAAGCAAGTCAGTTCTTAGAGAAATAAATTAATGACTTAATCTAAATTTTAAGGCAATTTTATCAACAGTTAGATAAACATAATTTAAGTTTTCTAAATTTTTTTTATATTAAATAAGTTTCTGAAAAGAGAAAATGACCATTTTTATTTTTTTTAATTTAAGAAATATTGACAAGATTTTAAGTTAATAGGATGTAAGTTTAGAGAGAGATAAATTAATTATTTAATCTAACATCATGATAATGCAGATTTCATTAAAACGATAATATTGAATTGCTTAGGTTTAAGAGAATAAAATAATAACATTGTTATTACGAAAATATTTATATTTTATCATAAAATATTTCAAATGAAGAATAATACAATATAATATCAATAATTCGTTATTATTTTTACAAAGAAAGGAACAAATTAATTATACATAATATATTAAAATAATAACATTGTTATTATTTTATATAATAAAATTATTATTATTTTATATAGACAATTGTAGAATTAAAAGGAAATATCAATGTTAATAATAAGAAAACTCACTTTTGATCACCAACACCATTTTTCATATTTTGAGGAAAAAAAACGTTTTTACAATATTTTTTTATGGAAATAAATACAAAGCTGGTTCTCTTAATTTCATGGTATGGGCATATTAGCAGTGGATTTTGAATTTTAAATATATCACGCTGTATTAAATAGTTATTTTGTTGGATACAAAAAATTCCTTCTACTTAAATAGATGCATAACGATCCTTTACCTAAATTTTTCATATATCTTAATCTCCAAAAGCCAAACATAAAACACAAATTAGTTCATAGCGTAAATTCTCTATTATGATAAGGAATTATAATAAATGTAAATTAATAATACTAAATGTAGTTTCTTTCCATATTCCACTGTATTGAGGGTGTGCAATGCAGTTACAATTGGAGAAAGACCCTTTGTTTTCTTGAATGAACCGTTGGACTGACTTGATTAAAAAGAATTAAATTACACCAAAGGGGTCCAATAAATGCAATAAGTCCTATAA
>Ga0099825_1008771_pt1 | contig 11790 bp, 5 predicted proteins | sample SiratroredBW_FD_76838 | JGI IMG/M metagenome (GOLD analysis project Ga0099825, IMG submission 76838) | Root nodule microbial communities of legume samples collected from California, USA - Siratro red BW | ecosystem: Host-associated > Plants > Roots > Nodule | place: USA: California | collected...
TATATATATATATATATATATATATATATATATATATATATATATATATATATATATATATCACATCATAAGTACAGTCTTATAATATTTATACTAATAATATATTATATAAATTTTGTTAAAAAATCGAATTGCACATACGTTTACTTCTCTTTTCTGTCATTAGTCACATTTTAAAAGTGCGTAAAGTACATCGTAGGTGTCTATTTCTTGAAGGCTTATAGAAAATAATTGATTATTATTTAAAAAATCTTCTAAATGTAAATATATAATTTTTAGAGTAATTTAATTTATTTTAACATATTAATCTTTATACGAATCATTTACAAAATATTTTTAATTGAAAAATAACGAAAAACGTATTGACTTTTTTTATTTAATATATACCCCCTAATTATTTATTTAATATTTTGAGTAGTCTTAATATCATTTTGTTTATATAAAAGTAGTGGCTTATTATGAAATTTGGATTCTTTACTAGCACTAAAAATCCAGAATATGAAAACGTATTACGCTACGTAATAAACCATTGAGAGTGACACTGCACGTGCTGTGACGCTCACAATGCCGACAGCCACTGTTGATTGGTCACACTCACCATTCTCAAAAATCTTTCTCACCATAGCCTCTCATCATCACTATTAATCACCCACCCTTTTTTATTTTATTATTTATTTCCACACTAACGCAGAAACCTACACACTCAGCATAATTAAACTTAAATTGAATTGATTTATTTATTTATATTAATAATAACTCATAAATATAAACATAGACGGTTCCTTCGGCGACGCCGTGGCCCTTTCCCTTGTGAGGTTAAAACTCCAATGTCAATCACAAGTGTTTCTCTTATATTTTGCATTGCATGCACATGTGCGTGTGTGCCCTTAATTTTACGTTATTCTATTTTTTTTTTCTTTTGTTTTGAAATAGGTTAAAAAGCAAATATAAATGATGATGATTTAAGGAGTAACGAGTTCTAAGGTGTTTTTGTCGAAGAAAAAAAGGGGTGGTGGTGTTGTGGTTCATGTTCTTCTTCCATTGCTTGCTTCACAAATTTGCCACATTCTTCCCACCCAAAGAGAAAAGTTTCCTTTTTCGATTATTTTTGTCCTTATAACTTTTTGGTGTATCGTTGAAGACGCGTGCATGGGTCATAATTTCATAATCATATATATGTGAAATATATATATACTCTTGAATAAAATATTGGAATAGTTAAATATAAGTTTGAAGAATTTTTTAGATTATGTATCCATTTTTGGCACAAGCATAAGTTCTATTTTTACGATAATTTATATGTATTATACAGTTTTTAACGATTTTGTTGTTATAAACAGATAACATATTAGATTGGAATTATTTTCAAAGTATAAGTTTAGAGACAATCTTTAACAATGGTTGTTTATAAAAGTTATTATGTAATAAATCACGTTAATATTGTGTCAAGTTACGTTATTATAAATAATTGTCAAGTTAAAGATACACGCATAAAAATTTTGTTGTCATTTGTTTCGGTAATTGAATACTAACTTGAGTTCATTGGCAGATACTTTCTATTTGGTTTGGAATAAAAACTCTTTAAACAAAAGTAAAGAAGAGAGACGAAGACCAAAACCATCTAAATTAAGTTAAGTGAGAACTCTCTAATTCTTTTTTTTTAAATGATAAAAAATAAAATTAATGAGAACACTTAAGGAATATTCCAATCTTATTACAAAGCAACATGATCTCTTAAACTCAAATGAAAACTCACCACTCTCCAGAATGACTCTGCTAAATATGAAATTTAACAAAAGAGAATCACAATTCTACACACTAACATTGCTTTTATGAAAGTACAATTATATTTAGCAAAGAACGAACAACATTATAAATAAAGATCCAAAATATACGAAAAATCATATAATTCGTGTTATCGAACATTGTTCACCGTATTAAACATTTGCCTTCTAATACAATAGATCCCTGTAATCTCTATAAGAACATTATACATCCAACAAACAATATCAACTCTAATAAATCCATGTAATCTCTATAAGAACATTATACATACAACGAACAATATCAACTCTAGCTTGTCATGATATAAATAAAAGGTAAAACATATCCTGAATTTACACAAAGTTAAGAAAAGTAAAAATATAAACTGTCACCAAACTTTTTTTAGACTCTTCTTCACTTTAAATCTTCTCAATGCAACTGAATAAGATCCACTTTACTCTTTGGCCCACTTTCAGAAAGGACAAAACAAAATCCATATGTAATCATACATCGTGCTGCTTTGTTGTAATCCATGAGATAACCACTGTTTTTTCCTTGTTTTTCATGGGAAATATGTCAAATATCTACCACGTTATCATCATAACTCTCCCAGGATTGGTAAAATCCCTTTTGCATCTCTTTTTAATTCACCATTTTTACAACAAACTGAAAAATATATTTTAAAAAGAACTAAGAATGTAAAAGGAACCAAATTAACAGTTAAAGGTAATTAAAAATTCTACTTGTTAAAGTGTTTTTCAAGAACAAGATCATGAATAGTTTGTGTCTTGCATTAAGCATTAGAAGGATTGCGTTGACTTTTGTTAACTCTATAACCTAGCCAACTCAAATGCTTTGACATAAGGGATAAAAGTAATTTGGCAGCTATATGTTGCTCCTCGAAGTTTACTTCAGCTAAGTAATAATGAAAGAAAATGGGGTCCTCTTCTTTTAACCCCAGTCAATCACAGCATATATTGGTCACAACTCAAGATGCTCAATTCATTCAAAGCATAAAGTTAAATGGTTTATTATATTTGTAGTTGTTCCAAGTTAGGGTAATTTTAATTTTCATCAGCAGTTCTTTTTTATATTGAAGAACATAGTTTTAATCCTTAAACACATTGAGATGGAGAGACTAATTGAATGAGTTATTTTATGGATTAGTATTAAATGTTTAGGGTTTGAATTTTAGGTTTAAGGCTTAATATTTAATATTTAAGTTTTAAATTTCTTGAACCTTTAACTTTACTATTTAGAAATTAAAATTATTTATCTTTTAATTTTTAAATAATTTGGGAAATTAAAATTATAATTATCATAAATTTTAGGACTAAAAACATAATTAAAACAAATAAAAAACTAATTTGTTTTTAATTATTTTTGTCAACCATTCTCACAAAAAGTATACGTATTGTTTACAATTTTTTTTAGATTTATATAAGCTAATTTATTGTCTGATTATTTGTAATTTCTAGATGTCCTTATATTTTATATATTTGTGAGTGTTCTGATAAAAATCTGATAATGATAACATAGTAACAATCTCAAAAATTTAATTAAAATATATTATAAATAGTTCTGAAATTATATTAAAAAGTAAATTTAAATCTAATTTACTTTTACAAAATTAAATTATATATTATATATATTTTTATTCTAATTAATTGTAAAGTTATACTTTATCTATAAAATATACTTGTAAGAATTTCATTTTTGTTTGGATAAAACTATCTTACTTTATCTATAAAATTACACTTTATCTTAATATAAAAATTTATTAATTCGATGTAATAAAAAATAAATGAGGTCTTTAATGATCTTTCATCCTTCCACACACACTTAAATGTCTTTACATTTATTTTTCACTTCCTCTTAAATTTTATTTTTTTCTATTTGATTAAATATGTCCGTTTTTTCTGAAAAGAAAATACAAAAAAATATTATATTTTTATTTATTTAAGATTTTTAAGAATAGAAAGTAGTTTTTTTTCTGATTATTTTATATATTTGTTTTCTTTCTTTTAAAGTAAACAGAAATAACGAAGTAAAATTAATTTTTGTCGAACTAGATTAGATTTAAACTATTGAATATAATTAAAATATGCATTGAATTCATTTTAACTAAGCCTTTTATATTAATTAAAGAATGTGTTCTACCAAGAAGAATTCATTCTAAAAATATGCCAAATAGAAATGCAATTGTTTGGTCATTTTCAATCGCACAGATTTTATGCTTTATCCCTGTAGCTAGACCCAGCACACAGTGACAAGGATTTTCTGCTTTATGAAACCACCATTGACCTTTCTCCATAGCAAACACATTCAAACAAAATACAATCATATTCCAACACAATCACTGTTGTCGTGTTTTGAACAGGGAGAAAACAAAATGAAGAGAAAGATAATTAATCAGAAGTGAAGAGAAAATAGAGTTTATAAAAGAAAATTATATTTCTTTCAAAAATAATCTGTGTGGTTGAAGCTCTTCAAAAAAATTAAAAGAACATGAATGATATTTTAGCGTATACAATTAATATGTTCTCTTAAAATATATTTGGCTTGGCTTAAGGATTTAATTTTTATTAAATTTAATTATTAGATATTAAACCATATATAATGGTAATTGTTTGCTATATAAAATATTTCTATCTCTCTAACATAATCTTATCGTGTTACAAAATATAACATGATTGAAAGAAAACAAAATTCATAATTATATTGGTTTATATGTGGAAATAGGTATATCTGAGTTTGTGCTGGGAGGCTTTCTGTTCTTAAATAGTACTTAACTGTTTCGTGATTGAAGGTTGATTATTGCTGCAAACAAATGTTATTGTTGTTCTCCTTTAAGCTATTGATTCCTACATATAGCAGTGTTTCTTAACATGCATTTACCTCTAATTAATAACATCTAATTATGTGTTAGTTTTAGATAATGTCACCTCTCTTTGTTAGAAAAAAATGGTGGTACATTATGATGTGCTCTAGTTATGCTAACCATGTTGTGAAACTTATTGAGTCGTTTTGGATTTTATGGTTTTCTCTTAATATTTGTATAACACATAATTAAACATTATCAAATTTAATGATGGATTTAAACTTTAGATAGTGGAAATAACTTACTTTAAAATCAAATAATTTTATATGTTTTTATTTTATATGATATTGAGATTTTAATACAGATGTCAAAGAATGTAATTAATTAATATTTTAAATTATATAACTTTCTTCTAATATACTTTTTTTAAGTAATTACTTATATTAATGCATGAAATATTGATTAAGGGTAGTCCTATAAAGCAATGGTTAATGTATTATTGATCTTGTAAAACAACAATTTTTTAAATGTCCATCATAATAAAAGTAAAAATCCATAGTAATAACTATTAGGGTGGAATCTAGGAAGTGAAGTGTTGAAATAAAGAAAAGCATATAAAATTGAATAGGTGAAGTGTGTGGGCACATTACACAAGCCAATGGTTTTGTGTCCCCATCTGATTAGTACCCAACAACTTCCTGTATGAAAGGCACCCCATTCATTAATTACCCTTCCATTATATATCTCAAATTATTGCCTTCTCCATGCCCAACTTGCCTTATTTGTAGAAAAGCCTCCAATTTTATACCATTTAGCTACTATAGAAAGTGGAAGAAACTTACACAAAATATCTTCCACACACAAGACTTTCAAACAAGGTTATTATGTAATAATTACCTTACCAATTGCAATAATGATATTCATGCAACCACAATACACATCACAGAGCTTGTAGTATAATTTTTTACACTTTAGAATAAAGGGTAGGAATAAAATTATTCTATACTAATTACACCATTGGCATTTGGCAACTAAGAAGGGTTGTTGGAGTACAATTTTCTGAAATTATTGTTTAAAATCCACTGGGGTCTTTAATCCATTGAATTGACTAGTTATGTTGGTAGTGGATGAGACAAGGGCTTTGAATGAGTCCCAATTTTGAAGAGGTGGAAACCATATACACACATATATTTTGGACCACATTGAAACACAGAAGAACAGAACAGGGACTTTTTTCTTGTTAATTTTACTGGTTTTGAAGCAAAAGAAGCAGCTGAAAAATTAAAGAATGCCGTTGGGGAACTAGGATCTATCAATACTCCTGCATTAATTTGATACTTCCATTTTTGTGATTACCTATTAGTTAATTTCAACTAATACAATGTCCCATTTATTTTTCAAATAAACCAAGTTCCCAGGTGTCAGCTCGTACGAAAATTTATCATCATATTGCTTCATTTCAATATGAGAGCACCAGAATAAAACTTTATAGCTACACAAAGTTAGAACTCATTATCATATATACACACCAGAAAATTGATGACAACCAACCTTGTTATATATAAAATACTAATGTTTTGTAATGAGGCCACATGAGAATCTTTAGATTCATACAATTATCTTCATCTGACAATGAAAAAAAAATAATAGAAATTTCCAACAAAATCTAGAATTATCACATATCACTGTTGTCTCATTGTCCTATTGTGATATGAGGTCCCAAAAATCGGATTCGTCCGTTGGGGTACAAGTGTTTGTCCTGTGGGAATAAGATAGCATACCCTTCTTAAGAGACAAATTTTTTAGAGAGAGATGGTTTCAGGCCCTCTATCTAGGGACTCCCATCCCATTGCCATCAAATCACCTCAACCACTTTTAGGGACTTACAATACTAAAAAATACACTATCTCATGTATTATTCATCACACTTATAGGATAACCTATTTTAGAAATATAAATAAAAAAATATCACATCTTCTACGTATTTTCTACATAATACAACCACAATAATACATTTTCTCTAACACCTAAAACACACAATCATGATTATGTCAACTCAAACTAAAACTGAGGTAGAAAGTGTTTCTAAAGTAGAAGGTTTCCCTTCATGTTATCACTTTCGCTTTCATTTTTAATTAGCAAGTTGAAAGAGCAACACAATACAAGCCATGGTTCAAACAATGTCAATATTTCTCTTTCAGACTTTGAATAGTTTCAATTTTCACATTTTCCCATCTTTTTCCTATGTGTTGGATCTTATATGATGTGGTGTTGGTTGCTTTATCGTTTTTATCAAATTGGCTTGATGAACAGTGGGATGGTTGGAGTTTATTTGGTGAGGAAGGTGGTGAAAGGGTTAGTGTATGGAAATTTAAGATTATTTATTAGGCTGAAATACTTTTATATTGTTTATTTTAATTTATAAAATTAACAAAATAGTATGCCATTGAAATATCTTATTTCTGTGCCCTATTGTTGTGTTTGTTACACTTTATTGCCACTTCTGGTGGTTAGTACTTAATTAGGTCAAGGCATTATAAGATTAATGCTTAATTATTACAATTAGAGTCAAATACTGTCAGAATAAAAAACTAGCCAGTGTAGTCTAAATGGGGATTATTTTCTTTTCTTTTTCATTAGGGTTCGGAGTCAAACTCTTTCAGCAGATTCTATACTGAGATACGATTTATCAACCACCTTTTAGTTAAGAATTAGCAATGCCTTACTAATACTTTCAGCCACTGTTTTATCTGCTGCATCTAATAATGATTTATGGTTGTTTTTTTGTTGGTAATTGAAGCAAACCACTGACTTTTGAAGCACTTGCAACGATATGCAGAGGCATGTGACCACGGAATCCAAGTGACTACTAGTCTTTTCCTTGGAAAACAAATTAAACATTGGTCTCAAATCTAAATAATCACATGCATTAGAATTGGATTTATGCTAAATAATGATTAGGTGAGTTGTTGAATTTGCTATCACTAGCTACTTAGAATAGTATAGTGTATTAGATTTGATGGAACTTCATCGTATTAATCACGTCATCAAAATCCCTCCAAAAGCAAACGTGAAGCAACACCAATTAACAAAAAAGCTTATAAAGTTATTACAAGAAAAATAGTGATACCCTTTCACATCTTATCATATACAGAAAACTAGATCAAATGATAATACTTGTATTTTCTTTCTTTTTTTGGGTTGATATATGACTAATACATGCTGGAACATCATATCTTAAATAGGTTAAATACGGAATCAATTGTAAAAAGAAAATATTTTGAGATGTAGAGAAAAAAGTTGATTTTTTTTATTAAGCAAACCAGTTCTAGTCTTAAGTATGTTGTAATTCCCAAATAATTCCTTTATTAATTAGAGTCAACTTTTGGATGAAAGTGCACGTGTGAAACGAAAAGGAATAGCATCACCTCAATAAAATTGTGCTTTTATAACCTAATTGGGTCAAAAATGCATCAACCATTGCTGTTTGACATGTAGTGCAACAACAGAGTTTCCCATAAAAAAATTGTTAGCACAAGATGCACATGAATGACCAGTAAAACAAAGTTCCATAATGCACGAATTGATTGGAGGATTAATTATTCTTAGATACGCTAAGAAAAAGTACGAAGAAGATAATAAAATAATGGCGAAAAGAATATCCACCTTACGCACTAAACTATTGCTACTAATTTTCTCGATAAGTGGTGAATTAAGTAATAATTTAATTGAAATCAATTATACTCCACGTTAATTAGGTTCATTAAACTAGATTTCCCATAGGTACTAAAATTTCGTACTAGCTAGAAGCCAAGGGTGGTAAGCAAAACAATGGGGCCTTTTTGCTTCATATCTTACAGCTATTTGATGGGGTCATGAACATTAACATACACCATTTTTTTGAAATGAGTTCCTTTGTTGGTGGGGAAAACAATCTTGCCATGCTCAAACAGGTGTAAGAAAATGGTTAAGGCTACTTCTCAATTATTGAAGCAAAAGTCACTATTTGTAATTGAGTGCACCTACCCTTCGTTTTCTTCCAATAATGTCGTGTTAGAGATGAGAGCAGCAAGAACAAGAATGATTTAAACCACTTTTGGCAGCTATGTTTAATGATGTGCCCAAAAATGAGATTCAAATAGGGTTTTCACACATATTATTAGGGATTTGTTTTTCTCTATATAGTTCCCCTTTTTTTATGAAGGTGAACAATAAATGTGCCCCTTTAAGGTTGAAGTTTAAAAAAAACACCTAGGGCTATGGCTGAATGCTTTTCATCAATTCATAGTTTTAAATTTTCAGGTTACCAAAACTTACTATGTTCACAATATTCATGGGCACAAAGATTCTGCTAGTAGACCACCACATCATAAATTGCAATTCTATTTATTGTGGTGAATAGTAGGTGAAAATTGATCAAAGTATTACCAAAAGAAGTGGCAATTGCTATTTACTTTTTTTGCACCAATTGCGTATACTGGAATATTTTAATTTTCTTTTCTTTTCATAGTTCAAAGAAAGAGAGGTTATTTATGTTAAGATCAGGGAATTCACAATACGTATTGATAATTTATGAATATATAGATTGCATTTGAATATTTTTATTTTGCACTAGTAATTTGTCATTATTTAATAAAGTGTTTATTTATACACATAAAAAAATTACATTTTGGTGAATATGTTTAAGATCCCATTTATCTGAAAATGTAACATTTGAACATAAGTTCATCATGTGCTTAACCCACAAGTAACATGCACACATGCTTGTCTTAGACTAAGCCTAAACATTTCTTAGAGGCTAATTTTTCCCAATAAACTCGACTTGTGTGAACACAGCATTAAGCAAATTTACATAAATTAAGGGAATGCCTCTCTTTACACGTTAGGTTGGAGAAAACAAGGAAGAGATTCTTCTATTAGTTTGGTTAGTCTAAGGTTACATTTTCTTCTTTTTTCTCTTGTTGAAAGCTGTGATTTATAGTATTTCTCGAATCAAAAGTACTTGTGCAGTGGTCTTCTGTGTTTTAGGTTGGAATACTTATAATTCCTAACCATAAACTCATATCCCATAACAATAACTATCTAAATTTAAATTCACGACCCAAAGTGTACTATTTGTCCATTGGGGTACAAATATATGATTTTGATGGTCTGTTATGTGCCTTAGATAACCAAACCTAATTTTTTCAGTGTCAACCAGAGATCATAAAATATTCTGGATACTTATTATGAGATAGGGAACTTGTACTTGCATAATAAATAAGTATAAATTTTTGTTCACTGGAAAGATTTATTTTTTTTTCTTGTAAATTAAAATATTTAAATATGTGTCACTCAGAGATTGATGAGACATTAAATACATATATATAATATTATATCATATTATGTGTGTAGTGCAGCTATCAGTGTTGCTTTATGATTCAAGCTTGAATTTGTGTGTGTTTGACCATATTGTAAAGTCTAGACATCATAAGCATACATCCACACGCGTCACAACAATGCCATCAAAATAAACCGTCACTGGAAAGAGCTATTACAACCCCACAGGGCCACTAAAGTCAGGTGTATATATAATAAATGATGTAGAAAAAGGGGGAAAAAGTACTGTGTTTTACTTTTCTTTTCTTTACATTTCTTGGCATCATTTGTTTTATCATTGATATAAAATAAATAAAGTAGGATATATATACCATTTCTTATATATAATCAAAAAATCACATGGATCATGCCTTCAAATTATTGCATCTAGAAGTAACTAGCGACCACAGTATTAAGGCTAAAGTAGCAATTAAAATGGAATATACGTTAGCTCAAATAGTTCTATATAATATTGCAATAATATTTTTAGTCAAATAGTGATACCATTATTAATTAAATTCCTGCTACCTGCTATCTATATATTTACAATGTATGCGTCTTTCTTCCAAATCATCACATCACATTAAATAATGAAATAGCCTAACATGGGACAGAATCAAAATTTAACTCATTTTCTTACCAAATATTTAAAAAAAAAAAATTTGGCCGTCACCAAAATTTGAAGAACTAGTAATCTTGCACCAATTTTTTATTTTTTTATTTTTTCACACATCCATCATGCTCTATACACAGACATTTTTTTTCTTAACAAGTAAAAAAGTAGGGAAATTCACTTTTTTACTTTTTTTACCTTTTGTAGAAAGAAAATGAAAAATAAGAATGATTGGGAGTAACATTTGAATTTGCAGTTCCTCCAAAAGCAAGAACGAAAATGAGAAAAATGAAGTTTGACGTTGCGTGTGTAGAACACCATCACTCATTGCTAGCTGTATGTACCATGACTCCATGAGTTGAATTTCCATCGGAAGAAGCTTCATTCCCTTTGCAAATGTATTAAAAAAAATCAAAGGGTGCACGCAGTACATTAATCATTATTAGTTGTTTTATTCAATCATACATACGATGTAGACTTGTAATATTGTTACCGTCAAGAGGGTCATTTTCTCAGAACAGAAAATCCAAAAACAATATGAAAAGAGGAAGAATGAGCTGTAAAAAAAATAGAAATAAAAATCCAAGGGAGAATCTTCCTTTAACCTTTATTCTTGTCCTCTCAAAGCAGAACTATATAATGTAAGCTTAGAACAACTTTCTACACGTATCTTTCGCTTCATTTGCATCATCATGAAACCACAACACCAATCCCTTACTTGCATTATATTGTATATGAAGCTCGTAACAACAAAGAGGATCACTAACAAGAAAAAGAAGAAGAGAGAGAGAAGAATAAAGTGATTACAAACAAGAAGCAGAAAAAAAATCATATATTATATGGCCCTTGAAAGGAAAAATTGCTGAAGGGACCCATATAGAAAGGTTAAGTAATAAATAAGTACTATGCAATTCATGAAAATAAAATAAAAGAAAAAAAATACAAAAATAATAAAATTGTTGAACTTAAAGTTCCTAATCGAGAATTATGAACTAATTTCTCGATATATTGTATCGATTTTGGCAGGTCATAGATATTATTCCATATACATGAACCTGAAAAATCGTATTTTTACCAAACACTTGAGAGAGAAAAAAAAAAAAAAAAAAAATAAAAAATAAATATTAAAAAAAATATATAAAAAATAAATAATAATAAAAACAAATAACTGCTTCCAAACTTGATTTGCAAGTTTTAAAAAAATAAATAAATAAATAAATAAATAAATAAAATA
>Ga0099825_1008772_pt1 | contig 11790 bp, 4 predicted proteins | sample SiratroredBW_FD_76838 | JGI IMG/M metagenome (GOLD analysis project Ga0099825, IMG submission 76838) | Root nodule microbial communities of legume samples collected from California, USA - Siratro red BW | ecosystem: Host-associated > Plants > Roots > Nodule | place: USA: California | collected...
TATTATTATTATTATTATTATTATTATTATTATTATTATTATTATTATTATTATTATTATTATTATTACTATTACTATTATTATTATTATTATTATTATTATTATTATTATTATTATTATTATTATTATTATGTGTCCTACAGTTATTGCATTTTAAGGTTTTTTTATTTGTTATGAAAACAATTTATTTGAAAATAAATTATAATCAATATTAGTATTTCATTAAGGATTAAAAATATCAGTCAATTTAATTTTGCAAGAGATTAAAACTACAACTATTTTGAATAGTCTGAGTTATATAATTATAAAATTGAAGATTATTCTTAATATATTCATTCAATAAAATTTTAAGTTTTTAAATGACACAAGTTTTATATAGTTTAATACACAATTTTCATATATGTCAATGTATAAAGATGATTTTTTTTTTCTTTGCCTTTAAATTTTACGGCACCAAAAACACATTTATACATTATTTAAAGGATGTAATATCATACAAAAATAAAATAAGAAATAACCTAAATACAAAAATATAAATTGTTTTAGATAAAGTAAAAAATAAGTTTAAATCTAATTTATTTTTATATTTGTAAAAAAATCTATTTATTTATTATAAAATTAGTCTTATTTTTAGTTAATATAGAATTTTAAATACATCTCTTCATTTCAAGACATGGATCAGATATCTTATATTAACTTGAAATAATATAAATCTAAAATATGTAAGTAAAATTAAAATTTATCTTATAAGTTAACTTTATAAGAATAAACTAGATTTAAACTAATTTTTTTAAAAAAATAATAAAATATATTTTAACAAAATTTATAAAATTGTCTATATATTTTATTATTAGATTGTTATCAAATCAGTCACAAATATTTGATCTCAAACCTTTTTTCGAATTATAAAAGTATATTTTTATTTAGTCATAGAAAAATTATCATATCATAAATTTCATTATGATAATCGGATATTATTGGTAAATAAAGTTGAATAAAATAAATAATAATTGTTAGATTTAAAAAAGAAAATTACAATTTTATAAATTTTTCACTTTACCTGGAGGGGATGTTTTAACTTTTAATAATAAATTATATAAATTCATTCTATGTAGTTTTTTTTACTAAAAGATTTGATATAATTTTCATTCAAACTAATAAAAGTATTAAAAAAAGATTGAACCAATGATAATTCCTCCGAGTAACTCGTCACCCAGATCTATATTGAACTAATATAATAAATTAAATATCAAATATAAATTTTAAAATGCTAAATTCTAATTACACTGAATTTTTCATATTAAACCCGAATTTGACCGATGCTGAGAAGTAATAGGTTAGATAAAAATGGTTAAATGTTTTATTTTAAAAAATTATCCCACAAATAAATATGCAAATTTAATATAAAAAGATTATTACAGATTATTCATATCCTCATCAAATTCAACTCTTAGATAATACTATATGAAAACTATTTCAACTTCTCACTACCCTCACCCGTGAAAGAGTTGCATGAAGTTGTGTGAAATCCAAATTTTGTTATTCCTCTTTTGAATGTCTTGTTAAGAAACCTTGGGTTAATTATTATTTTCGTCATCTAATTTGTAATAATTTTTTAAATTCATATGGGAAGGTATAAAAACCTAACAAGACCACTATTTAAAAATTTGCTTAAAAAATAAGAAAAGGAAAATACTTGAGTGTGTTGGTATGAAAATTGTTGCATTATATAAGTAGAAAATTTCAACAACGAAATATATCATAATAATTGAGATAAATAAAATATTGAATCTTTCTCTTTTTGAATTGTTGTAGAAGCCCGTTTTTTGAAAATACTCTTTAAAAAAAGAAAAAAAAAAGTCTGTTTTAAGTTTGAAATAAAAATATAAAAAAAACATACACACACAATTCATATTATTTATTTTTGTCTTTTCCGCTAAAGCAAACAATCCAGTTACCAGTTACTAGCATTTCCCTTCTAAATGCCTATTATTCATCTATAGGTTAAGAGTGACTTCTCTATTTCTCAATAAAATACACGTCCAACACAACTCACAATAGCATAACTATCATTTTAAAATAGTAAGATACACTATGATAATTTCCTTTTATGTAATTTAAATTTTAGAAACTTTAATAGTTTCAAGATATCTCTTAGAGCAGTGTCGGAGACTTCTGGTAATTTTACCCTTTAATTTTCTTAAAACTGTAACTTCATTAATTTCAATAATTTAACTAAAACTCAAGTTTTTTTCTAGCAGTGATAATAGTTTTAGATAAGTTAAATTATTTTTTTAAAAGCAATTCTCATTTTTTACATTAATCTTTTACTTGGGGGTAATTCTTTACATATACCTATTAAAATGTAATTAAGTTTCTGTGTGTTACTACTAAATATAATTTATTCATAATATAAAAAATAATTATATTTTAATAATAATACGTAGAGAGTTATTTAAAATGAAAAATAAATATAAAAGATGGAAGAAAATATAATTATTCATTTATTAACATTTATAAACTAACTAAAAACTACACACTTTCCTGAAGAGAGAATAGCATTCCTTCTTTAAAAAATAGTAAACACATTTTAAAAAATGATATTAACATGCAATTTCATAGTTAGGTTTTGGTACACGGGAGCACAGTAATTTCTCCATTTTAGGTCTATATCTAGTAAATTCAGTAGGTTTCACGAAACATGGACATTCATCATGGAAACACTATTACCTCATAATTATTACGTTAATATACGTATATCAAAAGTATGTATTTAATATATAAAAAACACTATTATATTTGGACAAAAGAACACTTTCATCTAATATGAGAGAATATAACCAAGAAATTATATAATAATATTACGAAATATAACATATTAATATTTTTAAAATCTATGCACCAAAATTCTAAATGTTAAATAATACCTACTAGTATTTTATTTACTAGTCAACAATGACTACTAATAATAAATAAAAGTATAATTGAGATAAAATAATTAGACTTTATAATTTTAAAATATTAATTATATTAAGATAGAGAGAGAAGACTAGAACATCAATAAGTATGAAACGTAGAATTAATAATAACAGAGTTTTCGTGGAGAAGATAGATGTAATTTGACTAACAAGATGCCAGCCTTACAAGGCACACAACTCTAATTATAAACAATCCACCGAGTTATGACTATATAATAATAATAACAATAATCTAACTTGGAATTCAACTTATCTTTAATTAAATTCCCCTAATAGATCGCACTGGTAGATTAATTTCTCTAACACCACACTTCTTTTATACAATGTCTTAATACAAAGAATATCATGTAATGTTTTACTGTATTTCATTTCTCTAATTACTCATTTATAATTTTAAATCGTAGAGAATTATACTCAGGAAAAGATTAATATAAATAGAATTGACCACGTAATATAATGATAAATTTGCAATAATTATAAAACAAAATACATATATCTAAAATACTTTCTCCAAGTTAAAAATATAGTAATTTAATTTTTTTTAGATATTTTAAGAATTAAAATTGTAGATATGTTGAAAAGGAATGTATAAATGATAATAAAATATGAGACGTATTAAAAAAGAGAGCAATAAGATATTTAAAATGAAAAGGAAAAAGGATATAAGTTTAGTTGTATGATCTCTCATAAGTATCAAAGGTGTCTCTCTCAAGAGAAAACAAGCCATAATGGAAGCTTAACGAAGATCGCACTCTCACACAGAGGGAAGGGTGGTAAAATCAAAGGAAGAAGAAGAAGAAGATAAAGATGGAGAATTATTCATACCAATCATACCCTGATTCTGGCGATTCCTCTCCACGCTCCAGAGAGATCGACTTTGACAACCCTCCTCCTCCATGGGACGAACAACAGCAACAACAGAATTACAAGGTAAAGTTCATGTGCAGCTACGGCGGCAAGATCCACCCACGCTCCCACGACAACCAACTCTCATACGTCGGCGGCGAGACCAAGATCCTCGCCGTCGACCGCTCCATAAAGTTTGCCGCCCTGCTGGCCAAGCTCTCCGCGCTCTGCGAGGTGGCGCCACAAGACAGCAACGGCAGCAGTCTCACCTTCAAGTACCAGCTTCCGGGCGAAGACCTCGACGCTCTCATCTCCGTCACCAACGACGACGACCTCGACCACATGATGCACGAGTACGATCGCCTCTACCGCGCTTCCGCTAGACCCGCCCGCATGCGATTATTCCTCTTTGTCAACGATACTCTTCCTATTCCTACTCCGCTTCCTGCTTCCACACCCCTCCAACCTGTGATGAAACCTAATAATGTCGATTTCCTCTTCGGACTCGAGAAGGGCGCCGGCGTCGCCGTCGCGGCTCCGCCGGCTCAGATTCCGCCTGCGGCGGTTAAATTTCATGATCCGGTGCCGGAGCCCGTGGCGCCGCCGCCGGAGTACCAGTCGCGGCTGAACATGAACCTTGTCGATAGGATTTCGGCTTCGGATCCGAGCGCGATTCAGCGCCAGTTGCAGCAATTGCAAATTGCCGAGAGCGAGCAAGGCGCGTATCGGAGGAAGAGCGAGGATAATTACCCCGCGGGTGAGTATTACGTTCAGAAGCTGCCTGAGAAGTTCCCTCCGGCGAATTTACCGACCAGCGCCCCGGGTTATTGGCCGGAAAAGCATGTTTCCGGCGAATCATATCCGCCGGCGGTGTCTGCTGCGTCCGGCGGAGGAGATGCGCCGGTTTACATGATATCGGCGCCGGGGACGTTCTATCATGCGCCGGTGGTGAGGCCTCCAGCCACCCAGGGGTACTACGCGGTGCAGCGAATGGCTTCAGATGGTTACCGTGAAGCGGCAGTGTACGGCGGTGTGACGCCGGCTAAGCCGGTTCAGACTACCTTGGCGCCAGGGCAGCAGCCGGTTAAAGCTCCCGCGTACACGGAAGGATTCGGTGTGGTGCGGCCAAGTGGGATAGTGGATAATACGGGTGCTCCGTACGCACAGGTAGCGTACGATAGTGCAAGTGGGAGACAGGTTTATTATACTGCACCGGGTGGCGTAGTGCACGCTCCTCCGTACCAAGGCGTTTTTCCACCGGTCACCTCTGATATGAGACAAACTGCGGTGACGTTGGGTCAAGATGTTAAAGTGATGAACAAAGTTACTCAAGGTTCAGTGTGATTATCCAAAAATAATGGTTCACTGTGATTACGAATTAAGATTGTGCTTATCTTATCGCTGAATATGTTTCTCCTTTCACCTTTTTACTATCTTTTGTTTGAAATCCTATTTATGTAATATGAATAATATTATTAGGTTTTATTTTTCGCCTTCTATTTTTGTACACTATGTCGATGATGGTTATATATTAGAATGCTATGTACTGTGAATTTGTCTCTTGATTTGATGGTGTTTTTCTTTCTGTTAACCATTTTTTCATTCTAATTCTTTTAACAATTTTACTTTGAATTAATTTCAAGTATTTCATTATCATGAGATCACAAGGCTTGTCCCGCAAAATGCGGTCCCATGGATTCTTGCTTGTTAATTGTTGAGGAACAAAACTTAAAAGAGAGTAATTTCTTTGGTTTCCATCTTTAGCAATGATGTTTTTGGTGTTTGTTTTCTTGGATGATCTCTAGGTTATTTCTTGTCCCATTATTAAAGTAAATGTATGTACCTTCCATTAAGGAAGAAACACTCCTAAACATTCTTTTAAGTAATGATGATCACGCCGAAATCAAGGTTGGCCATTGTTACGCCGAAATCTTTACGAAAAAAACTTAAAGACATCATCACTTTTCTCACCAATTCACGTCGAATCCTACCCTGTCTTTGTTTGGCCTCTAGAGGTATAACAACACATACATGCCCAAAAAACAGTTTTTTTAAGAAATTGAATGTGTATAAATCATTTTTTTTTTTAAAACTATTCCATTTGCATAATTTTCTTTTGTATCGTTGCTACACTGAAATTGAGTTTAGAAAATACCCCATGACTTTGAATATCGAGTCTCATGACTAAACTTTTTCCTTTTCTTTAGAAAATTTACCGCCATTCGAATTTCTTTCTATTTAGCATCGATCTCTTAAAGGCAAATTACAAACGCTTTTAGCATATTCAACCATAGGAGGGTGTATACACATTGTTTTATTGAAGAATCCAAAAAAAGTTGTCACTCAAAGTCAATCCTTTCTTTAGTTTAATGAGATATTTATCTACCATCAGTAACCAGTAAACTTGTCTCCTTGATATTTTCTTATGAACGCATACACGATCCATTGAAAAAAGAGTAAAGATAATGAGAAGTCATAGCTAAACAATAGGGTGAAATTAAACAGTGAAAAGTTGAATAATCAAAAAGGTAGTTCAGAATGGCAGAAAGGGCGTTTCAACGTCGAAGATTAAAAAATTATCCTGGTCTTGGTCCACCTTCTATCCTAGACTTTGAGTGTGCATCAAAGGCTACTACTACAGAAGGGAACAAAAGTGTTGCAATCACACCTCAGATATTATGGCCAATTAAGATAATTTCGGATAGAACCTTTTCGTTTTCCATGTAGCGGCGTTTTGACGTGTGCGCAGGGTTTAGTTAGACGCTCCCATCCAAAACGAAATCATAATAATTTCGTTATAGTAGAAAAAACAAAAAGCGCAACCATAAAAGGTGGGATTACAATTTCGTTTTTCCAAACACCAGGTGCGCATTATTTCAAGAATCAAAAGCCCATTATTGCCCCCACCACATCTTCTTCCCTTTGAATTTAAGTAGAAGGGTGAGTCTCTTTCAATCTAATTTATTTTTTCTTCAATCTCCATTATGGCTTCACACTACCACAAGTCGCTGTTTCGATGACAAACTTCGAGGCGCCGTGGCTCTTTCCCCCAATCTCTTTTGGAAAGCTGGATGGAGTTGTTACTACAGATTGATTGTTTTATAAATAAATAATAAAAAAAAACTCAAAGATATTACTAAAAAATAAAGGAGATGTTATTAGAAATTAAATAACTGTACCACATAGATATAAAAACTACACTTTTTTAATATCTGAGAAAGTTACTTAAAAAAAGTCAATAAGTTTGTTATATACTACATATTAATCTGCTATTGATTTATAGTGTAAAATTTTAGTTTTAATAAATATATGAATCAAGAAGATCGAACTTCATAATTAAATTACTAAACCCCTGACTTAATAACCCCCTTGTATCTACTTTTTTTGACTTCACTGTTGTATTTCTTTTACCTACTAAAATCTTTCAAGAAACTTTCACCACAAAGAAGGAAAAAGTAAGTAAATTATCACTTAATTGGCTTTTAGATTTTTTATCTGATTAGAAAAATAGATACATGTTCTAATAATAATAGTTTCCAGTATATTGATTAAAGCGCATATATATATATATATATTATTCTGTAAGGTTAATAAATACATTTATAGATATATTTAATAAATATATTTTTTAATTTACATAATATGTATATACACACTTGTTTTTATCTTTGTTACAAGATATATTTTTTAAGAAATTTATATATTTTATAAGATATTTTATAATTTCATATAATACTATATTTCGTTTTTTTTATCAGTATGTGTCTAGGATGTACATTTGGGTGTTGCACGGACACTTTTATTAATACTATAATTATTAACCTAACATAGGTTTAGAAAGTATTTAAGATAAATTCATATATAATAACAAACCCATAAAAGTTGTGTGTAATCTTAAACATAGTAATAAAGTAAAGTTAGATTAAAAAATAAAGAATAATATATTACGTAAATAGAATGTAAAATAGTAAACAAATATCTTAATTATTACATTTCAGTTAACATGTATTCCAGCTGAAAATTTGAAACAAAAATAAAATAGTTAATCTGATCCAAATGTTGGGTTGGGCTGAAAAGGAGATGTGGGTCATGTATACACAATTACTTTTGCACCCCATGGTTTATTCCTGCACCTCCACGGGGTGTGTTGAGAGCGACAAAAATGGTTGTTAGATTCAAAACATATTTTATTAATAAGCATCCCCTTTAAAGACTTCTTAAAACTATTTTTGAATAATCTTAAAATAATTTATCTTCTTCTAAGTTCGATTCAATTAAACAGAGACTCTTATACTTTAAGTATTATCTGTTCGCTCTAATTTTTGTATAACTTTTTTTGTCTAAAACCAAATGATCTACTAACGTTTGAGTTGAGAATAAAAAACAACTGACATAAAAAAAATAAATATAACCCATTGACTTTTCGTCCAATATGTATAATATATCATTTATAATACAGTATACGTCCTCAAATATCATGATCATTTTATTAATAAAAAAACACTTAAAAAGCTCGTAATAAGAGTTTATTACTCCTTGATATATAAATAGGAATTAGTTACATATAAATTGATTTTTACCACATGAATCTTTGTTCATATGCAAGCTAGTTGGGGGCACCTTATAGCCATTAGCCCAAAATATGAAAAAAAAAATGCTATAAAGAATCTACAAGGACAAGCTTATAAATACTAATCAATATGTTAACTAAGAGATCTGTGTACAAAGATTAAACAAACAAACAGCTAGATGGGTATCTAATTTAATCACAGTAAGTAGTTGTTAGATTCTTAAATAATTACTCAAGTTATGGTTATCCTAATTAAAGTTTCCCATAAAGAACTTATGGGACGCGGTAATAGCGTGTACAACTATGGAAGGAATATATTCGGCTTTAAAGTTTCTACTAACCCAAAATGCTAAGATAGGTACCATTCCCCAAGAATAGCAAGCACCCTCAACTCAACATGTGAGTGCTTTTTGGACCCAAACTTTGCATTCACATGGTACAGGGCACCAAGCCAACCCTTTCTCACCTTTTCATTAATTACAACAACTCGTCCATCAAAGAACCTTCCGAGCAAAGACAAACTATTCTTGCCCTCGAATCAATCCACGTGTCACAAACTATTGGAGATGTTCTTTTAGTTGTATTTAGTAATTAGGTTAGATTAAGGATAAAACTTGTACATGCACTATTTATTATATTGCTCTTCTATCAAAGCAGAAGCATTCAATGACATTATCTTATCATAAATAAAACTTTACTTATAAAAAAACAGGATCTATGGTATTATATTTAAGGTTAAATTAAACAGTCATCTTGCTCTGGAATCCACAGCTAAAAAAAGCAGAACTTGGCTTAATGTTGTTCCATTATTCTTCTTCTAAGATGGTGGATAACTTTTGCAAAGTAAGATATAAAGAAAAATGTAATAGCATCAAATAGTGGCTGCTGTGAAGTTACATGCCAACATCCAATTAGTGTGAAATGAAATGAAATGCCATTTCTGGATCTTTCTTCTTAATTCTCTCCACCAATTATACTCTCCCTGCCTTCTTCTACACACACATATAAATATATATATACATACACACATCAAACTCTTGTCTTCCAACCCTATAACAAGTCCTCTCTTCCAACAAATATTTTGGGTCTATCTGTTTTTTTGCAAAAGGGTGTCTTGTTCTTGCTGAGATGAGTGAGATCAAATATGGCTATCCCTACCCAGCTCAAGGTAGTTTATATACATGCATACATATTTGTAGTATATATATACATATATATAATCATGTTCAAGTCTTCATACTTTGAATTTCATTAATTCTCTTTCTTTGTATGGCAACAAAAGAAAGTTGTTGTTGTTTAGTTGCTACTTGATCAATTTTTTGTCCAGTGCATATGTAATGTTCTGAGTTTGTATTTTTGTGAATTATTACTGAATAGTTGTTGTTGTAATGTCCACACAGGTCCTTATCAGGGGCCACCTCCGGTGGCGGCACCTCCACAGTACTATGCTGCTCCACCGCCCAGAAGAGAACCGGGTTTCCTTGAGGGATGGTAAGCCATTATAATATCTTCAATTAAGCAAAACTAACATTAATTTTTAACTTTTGATGGTTTTTCTCTTCAGATTTCAGCTTACTATTAAAATTAAAAAGGCTGATACTACACCAGTTTCTAATTTTTTTAAAAATATAAATATTTATTGATTTTGTTCATAACTTTTTTTTTCCTCCTATATGCAGCCTTGCGGCTCTGTGTTGCTGTTGCCTATTGGACGAGTGTTGCTGTGACCCAACTATTATTTTCGCTAGCTAATGCCTCTGCTATCACTGTAAAACAGAAAGAAAGATACTTGTTGTAGTATTAATATATAATTCGATATTACAGTTTCTATTGTTTAGTGGATCCCATCAAATTATTATGTATGGATGAGTAGTAGTAATCAATATATTTCTTTTGCTGTTGTATATTTGTTCCTTATAGAAATAGAATACGGTGTGTTATTGAACAGCAAATAAGTGATCATACATAGTGTAATTATTTGTATAAATTGGTTTTTCTTCTAAAATTTTACTTGGAGTGGTAGATAAAATTTTATTCAGAGTACTTATTTCCATGTTTAAACTGGCTGATTTGATCAGTGTATATGTGTGTGTTCCAGATTAATAGTGAGTAAATTCTAAAGGACTAAAGATTGTTAAAATAACTTGCAAAAGCACAGCTTCAACTTTGATTAATTTTTTCTGCCATGTTCTAATATAATTCATCACTCACAACATAATTTAAAAAAAATATATTATTTCTCTCAATAAAATGGAACATTTTCTCTTGTGTCCTTTTATGTATATATTTTTTTCATTTTAGTATTTGTCTTTTTTTTAATAATAGTGTGGTTAAAAAAGATAAACATGATAGTTCTTACACATTGTGATTACAAATAAAATGTTTTATTGTACGAAGAAACCAATAAGAAGTTATATTTTTTTATTGGGACATAAATAATAAATTTAGCAATTAAAGGGATATAAAAAGTTATAGGTGTTAAAATTAGAGAAAAAAAATAAAAATGGCTAAATTCTACCAACCTAATATCGTGTTAATTCTATAATATCTCAATATCTTGCCTATTATATATATTTAATATGTTAATATATCTAAATATCATAAACTTCAAATATATACTTAAAAAAAAACAAACAATTATATATATATATATATATATATATATATATATATAAACAAAGTTTTAGGAAGACTATTTGACTATTAAATATCTGATAAGATTAAAATATAATATAGAAATATAACTAATTTAACTATGCATTGTATTAAATCTAACTCTAATGTAAGATAATTACTTCAAACTTCTAAAACTAGTTTAACTCTTCAAATTATATGTATTTCTCAACTTTCAACTTTGATTAAGATTTCATCTCAATTCTAAAGTTAAATTAAAATAAGTTGAAGTAAAAAGATTTAAAAATATCCAAAATATTAAAATTAAAAGTGTATATTGATAAAACATTGACTTTTCATTTTGTAAAACATAAGATTTCTAAACATTGAGAAAAATAGTTATAAAGAATTAAGAAAAAAATTTACAAAACAGACATAAACTTATTCTGTTATAGAATTCTAAATTTTGATTAGTCAAAATCAGTCTTCACTCTATTATCATTATCTCTTATATTTTGTTATCACTGGAATGATACAAATCAAAATAAAAAACAAATAAAAGAGAAAATTTAAATACATTATATATTTTTGTAAATAAATAATTAAATAGTTAATATTATAAATTTTATACTCAATATAAAATCCATAAATTACAATTTTAACGTTTATGTTTTTAAATTATTTTATTAAGTTGAATATCAGATTCACAAATTCAATTTAAAATCCATTTACATATAATGTTAGACAATATTACATTAATAATGAAATTATAATTAAAAAAAA
>Ga0099825_1008775_pt1 | contig 11788 bp, 10 predicted proteins | sample SiratroredBW_FD_76838 | JGI IMG/M metagenome (GOLD analysis project Ga0099825, IMG submission 76838) | Root nodule microbial communities of legume samples collected from California, USA - Siratro red BW | ecosystem: Host-associated > Plants > Roots > Nodule | place: USA: California | collected...
ATTTTGATCCTCTCATATGTCTTAAAACGTTGCTTGGAAGTATGTGATAGGGGTTCTTTTGGGGGGCAACAAGGTGAGAAGGTTGAGAGAGGGGTTTTTATACTATTTTCAATATCACTCCTATAGAAAGTTTGTAGGAATTTGTGCTATTTCATGCAGGGATACCCAGAGTTAATGAACTATTACATGAATGACAGAGCCTAAGCGAAGGTCAGATATCAAGGTCTGGTCTGGCGGAAAGACACTTTTGTTCTGATTCTTAACCTGTTTGATGTTGTAACTGTGCTGCTGGCAAGAATTTTTATGGTGGTGTATCGTAGTGGGTTATGTTATTGTTATTCTATAATGTTGGTTATTGGATTGGTCTCAATTGTTGTTAAGTATGTAGTGATTTGGGGTGAGTGGGCTGCAGGATATGTATTTGTTTGTCTAGCTATATTTATGAAAGCTTTTGTTACCTTGTAAGTTTGGTAGTCATATACTGTAAGGTTTGCTTCTCCTGTTTTTTGTCTTGTGTAAATAGGTTGGGGCATCCTCATTGTCCTCATTCTATATAATTTTTGTTGCTAAGCAAAAAAAAAAAATTATTACAATTATTATTACAATTATTATTACTATTATTATTATTATTATTATCATTATTATTATTATTATTATTATTATTATTATTATTATTATCAAATTACTTTGGAGATGAATTTAAGTCTAAATAAGTCAGTCATTATTTTGTTTTGATGTATTTTGATTAATTTTTCATACTACTTAGAGTATTCATACTTGTTGTTAGTATTTTCATCTCATGTAATTATTTAGTTATCTAAAATTGTGCCAAAATGTTGTTATTCCATTAAATTGGAGACTTATAGGCTAATGAGAAGTCAGGTAAGCTTTTAGAAGCTAAACAAAAGTCTATTTAGCAATACACATGAAAATAGGACATTGAATCTGAAATACTAATTTTCATTTTGAATATTTCAGGAGCGAGAGAGTTTTTCTCTTGAGTTCTTCATTAAACTTGCAAACTTATCAATCTTGTGATGTTTCTTTATACTTTTAGGGTCTTTGTTGTGTTTTACAACACAAGTATTTTGAATAGATAATCCTACACCTAAATACTTAAGAATCTTCAGACATTCAAATATTCTTTATTGTGTATTCTGACGTTTAATCTTTACTGAATTCACATAATATAGTATTTATAAATTTTGTATATATCTAGTCATTTTTTTTAATTACTTTAATGTTAGTCATATGAGTTGTAAATGTCGTGTGAAAGATCATTAAGGGCGATTGTAAAAATAATATTAATAATAAAAATATTTATTTAAATATTATATAAGTAATAGTTATAAATTACATTTCTTAAGTGCTAGATGAGAAAGTTGGAAAATGAAGGAAGTTTCACTCTCCCTCCTATGTTACCAAACTTAAAATTGAACAAACTTTGTTAAACAATCGTCGATTTAATGCACTTGTCTCGTATTTGGGAAGTGAGAATAAAGCCTACTAGCAATGTCCCCTAACTTCCGAATCCCTCTATTAAAAAAATCCGCCATTATTTACTATAGAAATTTGTAGATAATAAAAAAAAATAGTAGGTAAAACAAAGTTATCTAGGACTTATTTATGAAAAAAAAAAGATAAATTGGGTATATTTAACTATTATCAATAAATATTAAAAATTTGCAACTAAATTTATATTTAGTATTTGTAGATAATTTTTTATTTATAAATTTATTTATAGATAATTATTTACTAATATATATGTTCGTATGTAATTATCTACTACTTCGGATATTATTTATAGATTCTAATATATGAATATATCCACAAATTTAAAAAATCTGTAAATAAAAGTTGTTTATGTTCAATTTTTAAAATTTTATTTTATTTTATTTTTTTCAAAAGTTTTAAAAAATAATTTGTCTAAACATATTCTAGATTCTACATATTAGAATTACAGGTTTAACTCGATTAAAAAGTAATTTATCAAAATATATTAATTTATATATAAACATCAGAAAATAATAATGATCCATATAATCCCTCTCCTCTCGTAAAAACAAAACATACATATATTAAGTTTTCTTTTTCTCTCAGTAACTTTTTATCTTTCTCTCTTTTTTTGATTTTCATTCTTTATCCTCCATCTGCTTTAGACTATGATCAAGATTTGTAATTGTTAAGGAGCTTGGAGCTCCTTCTAACCCAAAAAAATTTTAATTTGAGTAAGTTTTTATTTAATATGAAGATTTTTTATTCTTTGTTTTTCGTTAAGTTTTTATCATCAATCTTAGGAGGAACAATTAAAATAAGTGTTTATCTCAATTTTACTAAAATTTGATGTTATTTGAATAAATTGTTTTAGATCTTAGAGTTGGACTGATGTTATTGTCTAATTGGAGGAATTGATTAGGAGATAGTTATCTTATGTAAAGAAAGTTAAATTAAATTTTTCGATAATAACTTAGGTTAAGAGTTTTGACTCAAATTTTCACTCAAATTAAATTTTTTATTTTTCTTTGTCTTTTTTTCTTTTCTTTATTTGTTTTAATTTATTAATTATTTTGCAATTTGTTTTATCATAATATTTTTTTATTAGGATTATTATAAAAGTTTTAGATTGTTACAGTCTCCGAACGCGTGTTACGATTCTTACTCAAAATTGAGCACGATCGTGAGGGCTTTACGCCCAACCACAGAAATGGACGGTGAAAACGAACAACGTTCAATTACTCTAAATTTATGGATTTTGGCAGAAACATGTGAGTTGTATGCCGCAGACACCAGAATACTTGATGCGAAAAACTTCCTGTGACATCTATCGGTTTTGCAGTGGCATTAACATGTCACTTGAGAAAATTTCTTACCAGTGGTGAACTACAGTACAATATATTCAGTGACAACTTTTGCATTTCGTACCTTTAAAAAGTGTAAAAATCTAGTAATAACTCAAAACACATATTTAACACATTATATCAAATAGATGAAATACTAAAGAAGCTGTACTTTTGGATTTTCACTGCCCAATCACTTTTTGAGCATCTTCAATGCATCCTTTGTTAGGCTGTAAAATTTAATTGATTATAATACAGAAGATCAAGAACAATTTAAACAAGGAAAATCCATGAGAAATCAAAATATACTTGAGATCCAAAACTAAAATACAAAATCAAATTCCAAAGCGGTTTAATTTCATTTTTAGTCCTCCTGTTTTCATCAATCTTTGGTTTTCTCCTCCTCGTTTTGAACAAAAAACATAATGTCCACAATATTCATATTGATACAATTGAATTCCTCGTCTATTTTTTTTTTTTTTTATATAGTTACACGTTTGTGTTGACTATAATAATGTGTTTCTTCTTAATACTATATCAACGACAAAAGAGTGTCACATTAGTAATAGCAAAATTACAAAAGAAGACTCAATTGGTGCAGTGTCTGGAATCAGGAACAAACTAACATCATACGACAAGTTGGAAGATATCAAAATATATGTTGGGAGTCCCAACAAACATAAAATGAAACCTGCAAATCTTAAGAAAATATATAGCAACACGAGTCACTAGGGAAAAATAATTAAACATGAATCCTATAACTTTGAAAATACTATAACAGAATAGTTTCATAAAGAATTAATTTTTCTAAGCACTTCCTATACCATTCATAATTGTAATTATAAACATTTCAAAAAGATTCCACGATGAAATTAAATTTATTTTCTTTTCTACTATCTATTTATATAGAAAGATCCAAAAAAAAAATCTTTTGATGAAAATTACTATTTTAAAATAAATCAATGTTTTAAATTAATTTTGTTCTTCCCTTTTATGGTATAATGTCAATTTTTTGAATTTTATTTTTTCTTTATAACCTTTAGAGTAGGCTTATAGTGCAAGTCCAGCCATGCAAAGAGTTTCAAATGCCAATCCCGAAACAAATAATTGTTACTGCATTTGCAAGAATTTTATGTTATCTAGTCTAAATCGTATTCCGATATCAAGAGTGAAAAGGTAAAATTGAATTCACACAAGAAAAGATGCGATAATAGTAAAAGAAAAAGGATTGGTTATTGTTGCTGGCAAACTGAAGACGCAGACAAATAGAATCTGAACCTACAAAAGAAAGCTGCCGTAGCGTGGTAAAAAAGATAAGAATAAAATTCAGACTTTCCGGATAAAGAAAAAAGTACTACAGAAATGGATGAAATATGACCTCCTTTTTCTGCCTTTTTCCATGCCATGGGGCAAACGTGAAATTCATTTTGAAGTACCTTCAATCATGCCAACTAATTTTCCAACAAATAATCAATTACTGAAGTTTAAATGCCCACCCTTACGACAAAAATGTGTGACTGTGCAGCTAATAAATTGACAAGAACCAGTTTTGTTTTGTATCAGGGAAAGGTATTCCCACACAAGGAAATCACTTTTGTTTTGTTTTATATATATAGTAACACGCGTTTGATGAAATAATCTCTCCAACCCAATCACGTTAATCAAATGGTTTTTATTGCAAAACTGATGGAACGGATAAAAGATGTCATTATGAGAGAGAATGATTTTCTCATGTTAAAAGAAGAACTTGTGTTGGATTTCATCACAGAAGCAAAATTAAAGCACGGGACTCCAAACAATTTGAACATTGGACCTTTTGCTTAAAGAACACAAGTCAATACATATACATAAGAAAAATATAAACAATAATATGTCTTTCTTAGTTAAAAGACACCTAAAAAGAAGAGAGAAATAATTTTAAACATTCAATTCTTTTTCTCTCTTATTTTCTTTCACATTTCATTTTATTTCTTGACTTTCTTATCCAACGAAACATGATGAGCCACCTATTTCGTACGTCATGTTTTAGACTATATGTGTACTATAATTATTGGGCTTCTTTAGTTTTTTTTTTTTTTCAAAGTTTTGTAATTTTTCTCTACTGTATTGTTTAGTTATAAAGATAGATTTGATGGAGTGAATTTGAGATAAAAGTGTGTAAAAAGTTGAATTATTTGGATTAAGAAAAAGAAATAAGATTTGATAGAAAAATTTATAAAAAATTGTGAATGATGTGATTGATATGATTAAATTATTATTATTAATATTATTATTATTTTATAATTATATTATTATTATTATTAATTGTATAATTATTACTTTAATTATTTTTTATTATTGTAATTTATTTCTTTGTTTTTAATATTAAATTGTTAGTATTTTATTTTTATAATTATCTTATTTTTATTATTATTTTATAAATTTATTATCAATATATATTATCCTTTTATTTTTATTAACATCTTATTTTATTATTTATAATTATATTAAATTATTATTATTTTAATAATTTATTATTATTAAGTTATATTATATAATTAATGTTTATTTTATTATAATACAAATATAAATATCAATAAATTTATAACAAAAAAGTAATTATATAAAAATTATATAACATATTTAATATAATAATTATATACATAATTATAATAAAATATTTATTATATAATAAAATATTTATTATATGATTTATGTATTTATTATAAATATTTTATTATATTTAAAAAACTTTCTTCGTAAATCTTCTTATATATGCGAAGACCTGTTAAGAAATGACTGTTTCTAATTTTTTGTCGTTTACTAATTTTAATTTAATTTTATATTCCTTGATATTTACACTTTTCTCTTCTTTTCATCCGCGATAGTTTTTTACGCCTACATCCAAATGCAATGTACATTATGTTTTCATATCGTTTTTCGTTTTCAATTCTTTTTTTTTTCCTTATATTCATTCTCTTCCATGTATGTAGAATATATACAATATACATTAGTAAAATTTATTTTTCTTTCTTTCATGTTTCTTTCTCGTTGTTTTGTTTTCATTCTTTTGAATCACAGAAATTTAATATGGTATTAAAACATATTTTAGTGAGGTATATTGATCTTTTTGTACTAACTGCTATTAGACTACTCATAAATATCTAGTCCTACCTACACATGAGATGTACATGTCTCAATGTGAGGGATGTGTTGAAGATCCCACATTGACTAAAGATTATAGTCACTTTACAGTATATAAGTGGGGTAAACCTCACCTTACAAACTAGTTTTGGAAGATAAAATAAGTTTAAACCCACTTCTTAATATGGTATTAGAACAGAACTCGCTCTATTCCTTTTCTCTTCCTATTATTTCTTCATTTCTTTTATCTTTCCCTACTTCTTTTTCATTTGCTTTTGGAAAGAAAGATGGAACCATCACAGAATTCTTTAAGTACTTTTTATTTGCATCCTGAAGAGAATGTAGAGATGATTCTTGTTGCTCTTGCTTTGAATGGTGCAAACTATCATGTCTAGAGTTGTGATATAAGATCAAGTTCATCAACAGAGACAAAGAAACTAGCATAACCTATTTATGATGCATGGAAGAGGTGCAATATGTTCGCAATTTCATGGATCATGCAAACTTTAAATCCTCAAATTGCATAAAGTACCATTTACATGGATAATGCTCAAGAATTGTGGGAATATTTAAGAAATTAAATCCATTAGCATAGAGAGAAGATAATATCTTATTATTATGTGATCAAAGGGGGATTCATTCCATATATCTAATATTCTTCAGGAAATTAACTCCATTAGCAAAGAGAGAAGGTAATATCTGAACATTATACGGACCTCAAGGTTTTGTGGGAGGAGCTACAATATTTGAGACTAGTTCTTTCTTGCACCTGCAACATCAAATGCAATTATGATCTCATCAAAATCATCACTAATTACAGAGAATCGGAATATGCGATATGCTTCTTGAAGGGGTCTGAGAGACGTTTACGCAAATTTTAAAACTCAAATTTTACTTATGGATTATTTACCTAATTAGCAATAGTGTTTTTTTTTTCAATTGTATTGTATAACAACAAGAAAGACAACTCAAAGGAAATGGTTAGGCAGAATCCAGATTCTCGTTAACAATGTCAAATCACAAGAATGGAAGTTCCAAAATCAGGCAAACAATAATCAAAACCATGGTTGGAAAATGCAAGGTAGAAGAAGATCAAGAAACTATAGAAAGAAGTACAATTACTATCATAAGATTAATCATACAATAGATGAAAGTTATTCAAAACATGGATACCCTCCGTGGATTAAACAAAGATACAAACTCGATGTCAACAAGCTAAGAACTAAAACTAAGCCTTATCAACTTGTGGAAGAAGATAAGTTGCAGTTGAATCATGTCAAGAGTAAACAAAATACTAAATATCTTTAACTCCTAATCAAATACAACAACTCTTAAAGATTTTACAAAATTCAAAAAACAAATAAACTAAATAAACACCATTGGTGAGTCTTCTATATAACAAAATGAGAAAGGTAACAATGATTCTTGGTCTTGACACGACAACTCTTAATCAAATACAACAACTCTTAAAGATTTTACAAAATTCAAAAAAATAAATAAACTAAATAAACACCATTGGTAAGTTTCGTATATAACAAAATGAGAAAGGTAACGATGATTCTTGGTCTTGACATGGATGCTACAGACCATGTCACATGCACGAAAGATTTTTTTATCATCTTTCACAATATTAAACCTCTAAAAATTAGTTTACCAAATATTATACATGTTTCTCCAAATTATTGAGAAACCATCTAAGTCACAAAATGACTTAATATTTACAATGTGCTTTACACACCTGAATTCACATTGAATATTATATATGTTCAAAGGCTTATAAATTATTCCAATTGTCAATGCTTGTTTTCACATAAAAAAATGTCAGATACATGATATCCAAATTAACCTCATTGATGGTCTCTAACAATACTGTTGGAAACATGGATCCTGGCATAAATATTAAAGCTCGTTTGAATAATGCTTTTAACTACAAGACTTGACACATTGACTTTTGACATTTTAGGCTTCGTCACCCTTTCTAATAAGATCCTAGAATAAATATGTTAAAGATAATTTTTGACATTTGATACGATGATAAAAATATATGTGATTTTTGTTATGTTGCAAAACAATAAACTTAGTTTTCCTCATAATAAAATTGTTACATATGATATCTTTGATGTCATTCATATAGACATTTAAGGACCTTTTGAAATTACGTCTATACATGAAAAAAGGTATTTCCTCACCATAGTTGATGATTTATCAAAACACACTAAGATCTTTTTAATGAAAAACAAGAGTGAAACGAGACCTATTCTTTCTAGTTTTGTTATGTATGCTTAGAACCAATTCAATAGAACTATTAAAATCATAAGGATTGATAACAAATTAAAATTTAATTACAAAGCATTTTATGATAAGTTTGACATCTTACATTAGACTTCATGCATTGAGACATCTAAATAAAATTGGTTAAGAGGAAGTATCAACACATATTAAATGTAATTAGAAATATTATATTTCATTCTTGCTTGCCCAAACATTTTGGTCTTATGTTGTTTCTCATGCACTATACTTAATCCAAAAAATTGCCTTCTCTTGTTATCAATTTCAGAAGCTCGTATGAACTTCTTTCTAATCAAGTTTATGATATTTCTGGTTTAAAGATTTTTTCGGTGTATTTTTTTTATTCTACCATACAAGACAACAAAGATAAACTTAATCCTAGAAGTAAAAAATGCATTTTCCTCGAATTCAAGACTTGTACTAAATGATACATTGTCATGGACATCAATATCAGAGAAATTTTCATTTCCAAGAATGCCATATTTCATGACCACACCTTTATTCAGCTGCACAACAAAAAAAAAACAACTCGACGACAACCACAATAACAACCGGGTCATATTTCTTATCAACTTTTTTCTTTGATATGTGTCTTTATCTAAAAACACTTATGATTTGTTTCAACTATTTCCTCTCATACTAGGTCTCAAAGGTATGGAGAAGTTGTTACCATACTTGAATTGAAAATAGCCATGAATGTTGAAATTGATGTGCTCAAGGCAAATGAAGCATAGTACACAACTGATCTACTACCAGGAAAGATACCTATTGGATGCAACTAAGTTTATAAGTTAAAATATAATGCCAATAAAGACATCGAAAGTCAAAAAGTATGTCATATTGCTAAAGGCTACACCCAACTTGAAGGATTTGACTATTTAGACACATATTCCCTAATTGCCAAGATCGTTCATTTGCTCTACTTTGTTTCCAAGAATTGGTTTTTGAAACAACTTGACATATATAACGCCTTCCTCCATTGTGATTTGAACAAAGAAAGTTTACATGATCTTACTTCATGGGCTACATGCTACCAAACCAAATCAAGTGTGTAGTCTCACTAAGTTCTTGTATGGCCTTAACCAAGCAAGCAGGTAGTGGTATGCTAAGCTTGGTTCATCTTTGCACAACCTCATTTTCATCAATCTCCTTTAGATTACTCCTTGTTCACCAAGAAAATTGTCACCTCCTTTCTTGTCTTGCAGATTTACGTTGACAACATTATTCTTGTTTGAATCTAAATGACATTAACAAAGTGAGAGATTTTTTAAATAAAACTTTTAAAATAAAAAATCTTGAACAACTAAATTTTTCCTTTGATTGGAGATAGTTTTTTTCAAGTAAATGGATACATGTTTGTTAAAGGAAGTATGCTCTTGATATTTTGGAAGACTCAGGAATGTTACTTGCCAAACCATGTTCTACACGTATGACAAAGACATCAAAAAAATATTCAAGACAACTGCACCCATGAAATTGAATCATATCATTGAATGATTGGAAGGTTGCTTTGTTTAACTAACACTAGACTCGACATCAACTTCGTTGGTTAATTTCTAAGCCAGTTCATCAATCACCCTCTGTTTATCATCACAAAGTTGTAAATCATATCCTAATGTATGTAAAAGGTTCCTCTACACAAGGTGTTTTCTTTCCTTGCAACTCTAATATATAGTTAAAGGCTTTTAACGACTCAAATTGGACTTCGTTTACATATACATGACATTCTACTGTTGGCATTGCGTATACCTTAGATCATCTCTGATTTCCTAGAGAACTAAAATTAAAACACTTGCTCTTCCTCTAAAGCTGAGCACCAAGCTTTAGCTTCCACTTCATGCGAGTTGCAATGACTAACCTTCCTCTTACGTGATCTCCAAATTAAATTTCAACAATCTGTCAATCTTTAATGTGATAACCAAGTAGCAAGGCACAACATACAAAGCATATTGAAATAAACTGCCATGTGGTTAGAGAGAAGTTTCAAGCAAAATCATTTCATTTTTTTTCCATCAAAAGTTTAAAACATCTAGCGGATATCTTTGTCAAAGCATTACACCAAAACACGTTTAATATCCTTATCTTAAAGCTTGAAATGATGAGTTTTCATCCTCTAACTTAATGAGCTTCTATATTTCTTATACACGTCTTTTAGTTTCGATCTATACTTTGTTTTTAATATTTTCGACCAATTTTCATTTCACCTTCTTTTTATATATTTTTTTTAACAACAAAAAATGAATTAAATAAAAGGAACACTTTAGGGGTGTTCCAACCCTTATACAATACAACAGACTCATACTCAAGTGTCAAATCTACCAATACACCTATCCAAACATAAAAAAGGCACTCCACATAAGTAAACCATTACCCAAGAAACTAGAAACACAAGAAATTATAACACGTAAATATCCACATACAGACTTCACCTTTCCTCATGAATTGCTAGGCCAGAGATTGTAGGCACAAAACTGGAGATAAATGCCAATCCGAGTAAGAAAAAGTGGTTCTCTTCATCTTGTACTTAGCCCAAAGCCAACCCTTAACTTGAGCAAGACTAAATATTTCGTCGGCATCCATAACCCCACCTCTAAATACCACCTTATTTCTGTGATTCCAAATTTCCGATACAATAGCCACTCATAGCCCTTTCCATGTTTTATTAACACTCTGCCTTTGACCCAATAAGCAGAAACTCTGAAAATTAACAAGTGTAGACTCATGTCTAACACCCACATTTCCAACCTACCTATCACATTGATCCCAAACTTGTTGTACCACATTACTAAGTATTAAACAAATGAATAGCGATTTCAACACCTTCTTGGCACAAGGGGCACTTCAAATTCCTTAACTGGACTCCCCTTCTTGCTAAATTAGATCTAGTTGGCATTTTATCCAGTAATAACCTCCAAGCTCCCACTAACACTGAAGAAGCTACATTTAAACTCCATACCAACTTGAAAATCTCTGAAGTCTGCAAAAGACTCTCACTATTCAAGATACTATAACCAGACTTAACTGTATAATCCTGGTAATCCTTATCCACCCACACCAGCCTGTCTTCTCTCCTCACATCCCACTTGACATTTGACATTTGACATCAAGGCCAACATTTGTTCTTCTAAGCGTTTTCCCCATTCTAACCTCTCTCTACGCCAACTGAGATTCCAAGTTATGCAGCGTGAGGTCCTACTATCATCCCACTCAACAATGTCACCTACTAGACTATCTTTATTCTGAGAAATTGAGTGCAACCTTGGGAACTTATCTTTCAACGCTTGCTCATCCACCCACCTATCATCCCAGAATTTGATACACTGCCCATTCCCAACTCATCACTGAAATCTACAATCAAACCAATTCCCTTGTATATCATTACCACAGACCCCGATCAAATCCTTCCATCACACAGGTACCTTGGTAAGACCTGAAGTATCACCCATATTCCTCCAACTACCGTACCTTGCTTGTAGAATATCCCTCCACAAACCCTCCTTAGACACCCCAAACCTCCATTTCCACTTAGCAAGCAAAGC
>Ga0099825_1008780_pt1 | contig 11784 bp, 5 predicted proteins | sample SiratroredBW_FD_76838 | JGI IMG/M metagenome (GOLD analysis project Ga0099825, IMG submission 76838) | Root nodule microbial communities of legume samples collected from California, USA - Siratro red BW | ecosystem: Host-associated > Plants > Roots > Nodule | place: USA: California | collected...
AGAGAATGTAAAACAATGTACAAGCATATTTAAGACACCCTTAATCCATTATGGAAAGATTCATAAGATGTTTTTATTTTGTTTTCATATTAACTAATAGTAACAAATAATTAACTTAAATTTTCATATCTTATAAAGTAAATTATTTAATATATTATTATTTTAAATATAATATCTTTATTTATTAAGATTCAATAATATTTTTCACTTTAATTTAAAATTTATTTTAACTCTAATTTACATTTTAAATTATTTTTGTATCAAATTATTTTTAAAATTTTACATAATAATTATTTTCAAATATATAAAAAAAAAAATTCTATTACTTCACACACATCTGTCAACTCATTCTTCATCTTGTTTTTTCAGAGTTCAAATAACCTCACTTCACTCTCACACCTTTTCTCTTCATTTATTTATTTATTTTTTCTTTTCACTCTTCCTTAGAAAAGCAAGTATTAATATCAAAGTTGATCATTTTGATTATAATTTTAAAGTTGACCATTTTGATTATAATTTTAAAGTTTACTTTTTTTTATTGATATAGATTAATATTTTTTCTTCACTGCCATTAGTCATAATTTTTTATCAGCATCAACATTTTCAATTAATGTCAAATGTGATTATTTTCAATTTATCTGAATGTCATTTTTAATTAATTAGACTTGTGATTTTTTTACCCATTAACTTTTGAAATTATTTTTAATTTAACATTAATTAAAGTTTGAGGTTTCTTATAGACTATTTCTCCTCTCTATCTTCAATACTAACTTTTGTTTAAAGTTGGTCAATTTATTTTAGTATAAATCAGAAAAAATTTCGATTACCTTAACTAGAATTTCATTTGACCAATATATAAGCAAGATGATTTTTCAGATCACATTGGTAAAAAGTTGACAAATAAAATTGATACAAAAAGTTTTGGAAAATAATCCTAATTTTTGTCACCAAAATAATTAATATATTCAACATAAAAGAATAGTTTACATCGACGCCAACTAAAAAGTATTAGCAAATTTTGGCAAAATATTTCTATCAATATACAAGGAAAAACAATACTAAAAATTTTAAATAATTAAATATTATTTAGCATTAAAATAGTTTTTATTTTATAGTATTTAAATTATTTTTTAAGAAATTAAAATTTAATAAATTTAAAATTTTATCTAATTTGAAAAAATAAATAATTTGAGATGAAATTAATTTAAATTTAATGTGTGTATATATAAACCTATAGATTTGACACAATTTTGCAAACTAAAAGAGTTTCTGAGTTCCATTTGGGGCTGAACGACCTATAGGGTTAGGTTACACTGGGTTGAGTCTTCTATTTTTCTTCTTTTGAAATTAGGTATTTTGGGAGAAATAGTTAGGCGAAAACATGAAGGTTGGCAAAAGACAGGTGGAACAGTAACTTCCCATTATGAGTTCATGTCATGTCCCAGAAACAATTGCTTAAAATGGAAATATACTAAGAGATGATTTTGGAATGGTGTTTGCTGTGTTTGTGTTTTGCATCACACTGTCATTTACAATTTCACTTTAGTAATTTAAAATCCTTTTCTTTTAATATTCATCCATTTATATTCTTTTCTCACACTCCTATCATTTACCACACTTCTTTTGATGCTTTTTTTGCTTAGGACTTGTGTCACAACTTCAAGAAACCAAGGGACTGTTAGAAGTTTTCTTGAACTTTAACTCACCCTTTGAATATAGTTATTGTAATTGAAGTTTTCTTGAACAACTGTGACTTGCGTTTACACTAAATGAGATGATTAAGCAAGTAGTAGGGCATAACAAACTTGTCTTTGGTCTTCTCAAATACTTGTTCTGCAATTACAGCAACACTACCTTCAGCCATTTTGATCTCCAAGTTGACCTTCTCGTAAATGTCAGTGTCCTTCAGTGCATCAGCAATGTTACTATCAAATCCAATAACCACAGCAGCTTCTGCTTTAGTTCCATAAAGCACTCTCTGTACCAATGTGAGCAGAATGACCAATTTAATACAAACTAGAGAAATGTGTGGTGAGGGAAAATTTTGAGTAGTGTGGCGAGGTCACCTTAAATTTGGAGAAAAGAATTGCACCAAGGCACATTAGACAAGGCTCACAAGAAGCATAAATTTCGCAGTCAACAAGTTGAACTTGATTCAGCTTTCGACAAGCCTAAACATGATATCATATGATCCAAAATGGTTTATATAGAAGAAAGTAAGTTGAAAAAAGTAATATATTTTGTTTTATGGGTAAAATGTCAGTTTTTGTTAACTGAATATTTAAATTCCACTTTTTCTTGGCAAGCAAATTTTATATTTCTATTTTAGCCAACAGATAGGGTCACATCTTTCGTAAGGGTACTTAAATTTCTTTTTCTAGTTAATCTTAAGTGAATTTCTTCTTATCATGATGCATGATGCCATTTTAACAATAAAATTCAAGACGAAAAAATAAAAATTGTGAATTAAACCTCTCTTATAGCAGTAATCTCAGCATGGGCAGTGGCATCAGTGTTTCTTGCAACCATGTTATGACAGCTTGCAACTATTTCATCATTTCGAACAATAACTGCCCCGAATGGCCTACCATCCCCACTTTCAACCACTTTATATGCCTCTTCAACTGCTATTAATACCAACATGTTTTCCCTATCCTCTGCAGCAGCACAGTTATAAGAACACAAAATAAGAATTAGATATAATCAAGTGATATAAAACCACACATTATGGCACAAATTTAATGCATAATCAAAGCACAATCTGTTTAGTGGTAATTTAACATTACATAATTGAAAACAGTTGTATTAATTGAAGAGGAACAATTGTTTACTTCATCCTCAAGCCCAAGGAAACAGAACTACAAGAAGTTATACTCATGAATGATGTTACCATTAGAAGCAGTAGCAGCATTCTCCATTTGGGATCAGATGAAAAAGCCAAGAAAATTGAGAGAGTGATGATAAGAAGGACATAGAAGAAGGGAAGAGCAGAAAAGCTAGACCAAGATTTTTTTTCCCTTGTAGTTATCAATGACCTGTTTCTATTGTTTTTATATACTTAAGGTTCAATCAGAACGTAATATATTAAAAATGGTGCATTTAAATATTTGAAGGGTGTAAAGTATTTGTTTGTTATTTAAATGTATACTGATTTTGAGTTTTATTTTCCGTTTAAAGAGTGATAGGAAAAGGAAATAAATGAAGAAAAAAAAAGTTAGAAATTGAAGTTGTTTCTATTCAAGGAAAGAAAATGGAAAGGGAGAACGTAATTTTCATACCACTGTTGAGGAAAAACTTTCATTTGACCCTTATTTTTATTAATAAAATATTATATATTAATAAAATAATAATATATATTAATATTAAATGATGTGAAAAGTGAGATGTTATAATATTTAAAAATAATCCATTGAAAATAAGTACAAAGTTATGTTATAACTTTAAAAATTATGTTAAAACATAATCCATTGAAAAGTAAGTACAAAGTTTAAAATAAGTGTGATTGATGTGATAGAATAAAATTTTATCTATATTTAAAAAATAATTTATAAAATATTTAAAAATAATAGTTTAATATATAAATAAATTTAAAATATAAAGTAGAGTTAAAATAAATTTTAAATTGAAATAAAAATTATCATTAATATTATTATATAAAAAATTTATATTTTAAAATAATAATATATTAAAATAAATTACTTTATAAATGTGAAAAATTAAATTAAATTAATTTATTTTATTTTTTTTATTTTAAATATTTATATTTATAATATAAAACATACATTAACAAAATATTGCATTTATTTATTTTATTTATTAATTATTTTAATTATTAATTTTTTATAATATAATAAAACATATTAATAGATATTAATAGCATAATTATTAAACTTATTACAATTATATTATAATTAATCGTATAAATAAAAATATGAATTAAATAGAGAATAATTGATTATATGTTTTGTTTTCCTTACAAAAATTTGCATAACAATGATCAAAATTCAGTAATAATTTTTTATCCTGTTTTTGCATATTGATATTCTAACATTCATTTACAGATAGTATTTTGATAAAGCCGAACACACAGCAAAAGAAATATATGACATATGTTTCTTTATCAAAATAGCACAACTACTATTCTTAAGATATCTCCAAAGGTAATAAGTTTAAGACATGGATTATTAAAGTAAAAAATTATTATTTTTTACGTTAAAATCAGTTTTTAATTTAAATAAATATTTATAACAATAATTTTTTAGATTGAACTGTAAACAACATTATTAAATAAAATTTTATAAGATTCTTAGAAAAAATCTTAAAAATAATATAGCATAATAAAAGTAAGAAAAGTAAATTAAGACATTGTAAAAGTTTCAAACCTATTTGAAAGGGAGAATATGTTCTCTTATTTGTAGGAGTTAGCTATTCTTATTTGGTTTCCATTATCTATATTCTCTTATTTCTATGATATTGGTGTTAGCTATTGTTATTGCTTTCCATTATCTATTTGTTGTGATTACTCTCTGTTGTTCTATTTCAACTGATTGCGTGCATACAATGGGTGTATATGAGCCTAACTTGACATGAATAAAGTAGAAAGGAATTTAGTATTATTTGTTATTTTTCTTATTTTGGGAGGCTACCTTTTCCTCAAATTCAAGGTTTTTGTGACCCTATTACTTTGTAACTGCAAACATTTTGTGTTTTCATGTTGGCCTTCACTTTGTGTGTCAAATATAACTACCAGAAAAAGCAAAAAGAGGGAACTTTCGAGTGGACAATCGTAAATTTGTCGCTTAATTTAAATTAAATGAAACCTAACACCCAAAGCTAGGTACAATGGTATACATAGTTATAGTTCAGAATCTTCATAATCTTTCCAAATGTTTAGCCTTTGTTTTCAATCTGTAAATAGATGTAGTTAGATTCAGATTAGCTACTACTTAATTGAACATTATTTTACTATTTTGTTTGTTCGGTATTACTTGCGCGCCAACAAATGACTTATTATAGATTCAAGATTATTCTCCCCTATTTGATTTTATTGGATTGATATTTGGTTAAGTTTTCAGAAAACGTGATAATCCTTTCTTTTTAAGTTGTAATAAAAAGTTTTAATGATAAAAAGTTAATAATAATATTCTTATTAAAAACATTTGATATGACTACAAATTAAAGATTTTAATAACAATAATACATCACTTCATTTAAAAAACTTACATAAATAATCTTAGAATAGTTCTAATAAATTAAACAGGAATTAGACATTTAGGAACTGTAATTGTAATGATTTATGATTACTAAAATTTATGATTCATGAAAACAAAATCTTCTACCATATATTATATAAGATATTTCTGCCAAAAATCTAATATTTATTTTATTTTCTATCAATATTTATAGATAAATTCCTGTGAACAGACCGATATACCTCGTGAACGATTTCAATATTTGAAATACAAAAGTGATGCATAAAAACATCAAGAAAATTTCATATTATAGGTTAACCAAATATTAAATAATATCAGATAAAATATCCTTCTAAGTATAAGATAATACCTAATAAAATAGCTTCAAATACCAAAATTATAAATAACTTCATAATTCTAGAAGTTGACTTCTATAGAAATATAACAAGTTTAACAGAATACATCCGGGATGATATTAAGATAAATATTTCTGTTCAACTTACAAAGTTAAAACATCAAATCCTTTTATTTATAGCAGATTGTAAGTACAAGAGCTATCCCTCGCTTTTTTCAGAACCAATTTGGAAATTGATCACAATAAATTAAGTTCATAATTTACATTTATCTCAAAATAGCAACATGATCAAATTAAATTCTACACAGTCCATTGCTTCCGTCCACAAGCCAGTCACTTATTCACCGGTATATAAACCCAAATTTGAGAAGGAAATAGCTACAACGATTTGGCTTATCTACTTTTACTAATTAATTGTAGTGGATTCATTACAATGACTCGGAGTAACTAGGTATATAAAGCTGAATCAAAATTTAATTTGTTTAGGGTTTAGTAGAAGGCTGAAGCAAAATCCAAAATTATCAAAATCACAGCACCAAATAATCTGTTGTCGTATAAAAGACAGATGTCCACCATATAACCATAAGATCTCACAAAATATACAGTATCTATGGAACGTATTGATATTGCGAGTGCAGTAGAGCAGAGTCATATTCGATGCCAATTACCAATACATGCATAGAAGATCTTCAATAGTTCAAGTTAGTTACTCTCCAAACCAGTTCAATTTCAAATATTTCTGTAGGTTGACAACTATCAGTCGAGCCAACCAATGATTTCATTGAGGCATTTAAAATCCTTTTGTGACATTTCCCAAAGCAACCAACATCGAATATATTATCACAAAACTAAATCCTTGATAACAATGTAACAATGTGTTCAACTGAATTCTCAAAATTGATCATGCCAGTTCTCGATCTCAAGTTGTAATTGAACATCAATTAATGTAGGATCAACACTAACAGCAAAATATCTCATTCTAAGAAACTATTGGAAAATAAAATAACCATTAGAAAATATCAATAGCAATAGAACCTTAAAATCAGAACATAATGTTTGAAAACTCATTTCTTTTTTCCAGCCTTGGCAGCATCGGAAGCCTTTGTCTGCAAAAATACACCAGAGGTTATTCTTTTATATAACAAAAAATGATACAACAGTAAACAGTAGTCAACAACACACAATTGTATTACCTTCTTTACACCACGAATCTTCTTAGCTCTATTCTTTCTCTCCTTCATTTGCTTCCTTGATTTCTCTACCTTAGTATCTAGTCCATTCTGCAAAAGAAGAGATTTTAGATTTTGTTCAAACAAAAAGAACCAGACATAAATAACAGAACGAAATCAGAAAGAACAAATGCATTCCTTACAAAATATGAAGGACGCCAATAAAAGCATACGAGCATTAGAATTTGCAAATACAAAACAGAGAAAACACCTATAGTTGGACAATGTTTATATATATATATATATATATATATATACACCCACAATAAAATCTGAGCAAACCATAAAATCATTTCAGTTTACAGCGGTCTTACCCAACTAAAGAGCATTTTATGATTTCTTCAGGACTAACCTTTTTTTAAAATTATATTCCCTAAAACCCTCAATTGTACATTTGGTCCACCAGCAGTTACAAGTTCAAACTGACTCCCACTTCCACCAACTCATAAGGAAAGTTAAAATAGAAGCAATGATAATAGAAATGGGTAGCTACAAGATTTATAAACAGATGAACCAATAAAATAACATTTGCCCAAAGGGAAAAAATTACAATCAAGGAAGAAAGGTTCAGTTAACTGACCCTGATAAGCCTGTACTTGGGCTCATACTTCTTCGCATTCTCAACTGAATCATAGATCAAACCAAATCCAGTGGACTTGCCACCACCAAAGTGAGTTCGGAACTTGAAGACAAATACAGTGTTAGGGTCCTTCACATCATACATTCTCGCCAATTTCTCCTTCAACTCAGCCTTTACACCAAGCACAACAAATTAAATAAATCAAAACGCGAGTTAACACTAATTCAAACAAATAACAGTTTAAAAATGTAACATTCGTCTACTTATGGAAAAATAAGCATCTTAAAAGACAATACCTTGGAAACATTGGCCCTCCCTGGGTGAAGGACATCAACAACCTGAATCACATGACAAAATTATTACCGATAAGACCGTAGGGTTCTCTGTTCAAAACGCATCACAACTAGAATATTTCACATTGGCACAACTTATCTACCTATTTAATTAAATTAAATTTATATTATTCCGATGAAAACAGCAACCTAATAGGTTCACCACTGAAAAAATTGTTTTCAGAATGCATATTTGTTATAAAAAAAATATGTAAAATTGAACTGAAAAAAAAAAAAAAAAACTTACGAATTGTTTTCGTGAGAGGAGCCTGTTTGTCATGAATTTCCTGGTTCGGATGGTCACTGCCTTGTCCGCCATTTTTGCTGAGCGCCGACTATTGGAGAAACTGATCTTCTGAGCTCGACGACACCGCAACGGAGGAGAAGGAGATTAGAATTTAACCCTGCCTTTTTAAAAACCCTAGTTCAGTTATCCTTTTCGCTTGGGCTGGCCCAATTTGAGCCCCTCTTTTCCCCGCGATTAATTTTAGACGCAATTTTCTTGCACCTCAATAGACTCAGCAAAATGACTATCATACCCTTAATGAAAAAATTAAATAAATCCTACACTACGCTTGGGCAGGAAGAATGCGTCTTAATTTTGGGTCCACAAAATTTGGCCACGATTCCAGCCATCTTCGTGCGGGCTCATGAATATATATCCAAAATAAATATTTAACGCCATCAATTTCATTTATTTTTTGCTGCTAATAAAGAATGTAAATTTTAATTTTATCTCAATAGAACCAAATATTATCTTGTTTCAGAAAATACTATTGATTTTACTTTTATTGTAATTGACCCTTACACATTACTTTTTTTATAAATAAATACTTAAAAATTATATTACCCTAATTAATACGTTGAAATTTTCATTTTTTTTGTAAATAGTATTTTCTAACATATTCGAATTAAATTATTTACATTAAATGTAAATACTTTATTAATTTTTTCTTACTTTTGTTAAAAAACTATTTCATAAAACATTTAAAGACTAAGTAGAATAAAATTTAGGTGTCTTTACAAAAACATAAAATTTAAGGATCAATTAGAAAAGTAATAATTAAGTCAAAAACTAAAATTTAGGATATCTATTTTACAAATATAAATTTTAGGAGGTTAAAAAAAATTCTCAACAAAATATAAAAAATCTTTTAAGTAAAAAATTAATACTTTTCGTTATTATATGTTATATATCTCTGTTTTATTTTTTCAAAATTATAGTGATATTAGTAAAAATTTGAGGACAAATGACATATAGAGATGTTGAGAACAAAATAGATCACGACTTTTTTCTGTTAAAAATGAGTTCGCCTACGTTGATCCGTTAGGAAAAAGAAAAAAATATAAATTATTTATAAAACTAAATTAAATAGGAAAATTTAGTCAATAGATGTAAAATATATTAATAATTTAGTTTCAATTTTTTTAGTATTAGCTTTTTTATTAATTTTAGAGAAACTAAATTTACATAATAAGTATATACTTTGACTTTTTAAGAACCATAAAATTTAAAAAGTTCTATAATAACAACTTTAAATTTGAATTTTATATTAAAAAAAAAAACACAAGCTAATAGAGTCACGTGTCCTAACCCATAGGTTGACGTACCAGTGAAGGCAAACTGCAAAGCAACAACGCTAATAAAGTTTGACATCGTCGCAAAACAATTTTCATAGGAGGAAGTAAACAGAGTATAAAACATTTTTTCTAAAAGCAAAGCAAATAAAGTAAACAGAGTATAATTTTAATTTTTTTAAAATAAATTTATTTTTTAAGTTGGTTTAAGGTAAATCTTTTATCTCATAAATTAGTCCAAATCTCTCTTCATAATTGATAAAAAAAATCATTTTAAATGGTTTTATACTAGTTTTATATGAAAAACATCACAGTGATTATCTTGATTTTTTTATGTAATTAAATATAAAAAAAATAGGTAAAATAAAATTAAATATGAGAATATTTGCAAATTTTATTCTTATAAAAGTTGTATTGAAAATTTGTAATTTTATTATCGTAAAAGTTATATAAGAGGCTTTATAAATTTATTGTTATAAAAGGTGTGTAAGAAAAATTACAATTTTATTTTAATTTTGTAATTTTTTTCTTCTAAAAGTTACATACAGAATTATTAATATATTTTATTTAGTATTCGTAAATGTAAGTTTTGAATTCAATCAGGTTAAATTTGATCATATTTTTTTAGTTATGCTTTTATATAAGTGTGTTTTTGTAATAAGAGATTATTTGTGATTGGGATGATTCCTATGTTATCACGTCATTATGACTATCTAATATCCATTCAAATGCTATTGTAATTTTTGTATTGTTTATGAATTAAAAAGAGCTATCAACCACGTAGGCGTTAAATAATTCATTTGATTTTCATCCTTTGAAGTTTGAAAATGTATAAGGTATAATTACTGTATAACAAACACAAGTTAGTGTCTTTTTCCACCTAAATGCTAAGTTCAACTTTAACAACAAGTTAATGGCATCTGAAATCAACAAAGAAATAAAATATCGTTAGTCATTTTTGGACGAAATATATAAGAAATTGAAGAATCAATTTGCGTACGAAAAAGTTAACTCCGTTGATTAACCAATATATATATATGAGATGTTGTACATCTTTAGTTTTTTTATAAAATAAAAAAAATATTATTTTTTCTATAATTTTGTTTTGTTTTGTATCATTAAAAACAATTATGAAATCATTAATCTTAGTGCATGACATCTATTTTAAAATAAATAAATAACATAACATAAATCTTAAAAATTGATTAAGACATTTAAGTATAAACAATATATTACAACACTAGTAGATATGATGAAAAACAATTATTTAACTTTTTATTCACCACATGAACAATTAATAAGTTTCATATAACAAAAGTAGAAATAATAATTTTAATATAACATGGATTATAATCAAAACACTGTAAGAATTAAAATGTATATTTAAATTTAAAATATAACTATTAATTTTTGAAAATTATAAATATCTTTTTATCAACAAAATAATTTTATAAATAAGATAAGATTGTGAAGGTGTCTCAACTCATATGTAAAAAAGATTTTCATCACACTGTGATCATGTTTGTTTACACCTATCGCTTATCTTTTTATTTGTTACAAAGTATGTCTTTAGATATTACACCTAACAACCCTCGATAAAGAGGCTTTCTACCTATTTATTACATTTCAAGTTTTAGTTGATCAAGTTTATTCCCTATCAAGTCTTCAAATTCCATTTATTAGCTCTCTAAAACACCCTTACCTATAGTGTTTCTTACTTCACCAATATTAAATTACTCCTATATAGTAGTTACTCTAATCCATCTATTACATAAGCTCCAAACATAATTTACAATCCTACAGGTAAAAAATAGGTGGTTGAGAGTTTTTGTTTTACACCACATATAGCACGCATAATGTTTTCAACATGTTATCTAAAAATTATAAACATGTTTATTGAATTTACTTTATTCTCAATTTGCATTTTTAAAGAATAAAATTAATTAAAATTTTAAAGGAGTGCTTCAACTCATACAAAAGAAAAAAAAGTTATAACATAGGGTATTGGACATGTGTTCATAGACCAACCTTACTAGTCATAATCCCTGTATATTACTGCAATCTTAGTTGTTCCCATTCTTACTAAGATACGCTTTTTGATATACTTTAAACGTATAGCAAATCGATATAACATATAGTGTTATATACATTGATTCTAAGTAGTATTTGTTACAAATTTCACCAAATCGTAATAGATGTTACACACAAGATCCAATACTAACAAGTATGACATAGTTTATGGAAACTTCATACATATTAAACTACTGTTATCTAATATTAATTGCTGCACTCTTTTATATTTATGCTTTTTAAAAAGACAACCACATAAATAAAAGATATAAAAGATAAGAGTAAAAGGCGAGATAAATGAATCTCAACATTAATATTAATAAATTCAAATAAACAGCTAAAATTAGAACTAGTTAAAACAATCTTAACTAATTATATATATATATATATATATATATATATATATATATATATATATATAAATAAATTTTATATTATATAAATATAT
>Ga0099825_1008782_pt1 | contig 11783 bp, 7 predicted proteins | sample SiratroredBW_FD_76838 | JGI IMG/M metagenome (GOLD analysis project Ga0099825, IMG submission 76838) | Root nodule microbial communities of legume samples collected from California, USA - Siratro red BW | ecosystem: Host-associated > Plants > Roots > Nodule | place: USA: California | collected...
CATTCTTAAACTGTATTTTTTGTAAATATATATTCATTTGCTGTAATTATTTTTTTTTTGGGAAAAATAACATTTTGTAGAACCACACTTATTTTTATTCATTTAATTAAAGGTACCGTCTTATGACGGGCGTTGTGGGGTGCTGGCACCTTCCCCACACGTAATCGACTCCCGAATCTTAAATTTGGTTTGTAGGCATTTTTTTTATTTTTGGTTTTTCTATAGTTTTTCTATAAAAAAGTTATAGTGGCGACTCCATTATCAATATAAACATTTTTATTAAAAAAAATTAACAAGTTTGTGATCGCCCCGTCATGATCCCGGTTGCGACACATAGGTTTGATGTATATGAAGACTTTTTAAAGTATCTTAAGCACTTGTATATAGATAAAAGTTTGAATGATATAAGATGATATTACATGGGTTTGTGTAATCCTATCAGTCTCGATGTGCCAAGATGATCTGGTCACATTACTTGCAATGGGCACAACTCTGTTGTTTTTATTTTGGGATTCAATCTGGGTTAGGTGTTCACGAGGGACGCCAATTGTTTCCTTTCGGATCCTCACACTGGATGCCAGTATATTTAAAAAAAAAAGAATATTGAAAATTATTTCTTATAAATGTCTATCCTATTTTTCAAGCCTAGTATCTTTTATTCTTTAAATTTAGAGAAATTATTTATTTTATTACATCATATATCTTAGGTGTTTAAAATAAATTTTTTTTAAAAAAATATAAATAATATGAAGATTAAATATACATTTTATGTCCAAGAAATTATCAGATTGCATTTCCTATATTTGATATTTCTTTTCTTTTTACTTTTTTTTATTTTAAATCTTTTCTTAAAACTTTACATAAACAGTTTTATTTCATTATTTTAAGCTCTATCTAAATCGTTTTTAATAAAAAAACAAAATAAAAAATATTAGATATAAAAATTTTAGTAAGATTGTAAGGAACAAAACTTAATAGAGATAAAAAAAATATATATTCAAATCAAACTAAAATTTAGAAGTAATTTTTATATCACGAAGATGTTAGAAAATTATATTTTCGTAGTCTAGGGCTATATATATGTATAATCATATTAGCTGTTGATCTCCTTAACGTTCGTAATTAAGATAGTTTCAATGATAAATTAAGATAGTTTTAATGAGACCCCTTAATTTCTTGAAATCCTAGATTTAAAGGACTTTCAAGTTTGTATTGAATGTATCAAGGGGAAAAGAACAAATGAAAGAAAATTAAGTGCAGCGAGACCTAAAGATGTCTTAAAACTAATACATATTGATATATGTGGTTCGTTTCCTACTGCTTCAGGGAATGGACAACAATATTTTATTACATTTATAAATTATTACTCTCGTTTTGGATACTTATACTTAATTCATGAGAAGTCTCAATCCTTGGACGTTTTCAAGTCTTTCAAAGCTGAAGTTGAACTCCAACTTGGAAAGAAAATCAAAGCTGTCAAATTTGATTGTGGTGGTAAATACAACATAAGATATGATGGATCAAGAGAACAATGTCCAAGACCTTTTGCGCGTTTTCTAAATGAGCACAAAATTGTTCTACAATACACCATGCGTAGCAAACCTAGTATGAATGGTGTTGCAGAATGAATGAACCGAACTCTTAAGGATATGGTGAGAAGTATGACCAATCATTCCACCTTGCCTGAATCGCTTTGACGAGAAGCTTTAAAGACTGTAGTGTACATCCTTAACAGGGTACCAAGCAAATCAATTAACAAAATCCCTTATGAACTCTAGAATAATAAAAGGCCTAGCCTAAAACATTTATACATTTGGGGATGTCCAGCTGAGGCACGACCTTATAAGCCACATGAAAGAAAACTAGACTCAAGGATAGTTACCTGTTATTTTGTTGGTTATGATGAACGCTCACGGGGATACAAGTTTATGATCTTATATCAAGATCAATTTTTTAAACGGGAAATGCAATATTTTTCGAGGGTGTTGAGTTTGGAGGAGAAGGAAACATTGGGAATGTTGTTTTAGATGAGGAATCTATTATTGATAATGATCAAGTATTCATACCTATTGTTATTCAAGACACATTTATAAAACAAGACAACAATGAGAATCCTCCTCAAATACAACGTATAGAACAAACTCAACAACCTCAAGAAGTGCCATTAAGAAGATCTACCAAAGAAAGGAGAAATGTTATTTCAGAAGAATACTTTGTGTACCTCTAAGAACATGAGGATGACATTAGTTTAATAAAAGATGACCCAATAAACTTCTATCAAGGCATACAAAGTTCTAATTCTCAAAAGTGGATTGATGCCATGGAGAATGAGATTAAGTCTATGAGAGACAATGACATTTGAGATCTATTAGAATTACCTGAAGGTGTGAAATCCATTGGTTATAAATGGATATTTAAAACTAAAGGGGATTTTGTGGGTAATACCAAAAGATATAAAGCTCGTCTATTCGCTAGGGCTTCACTCAAAGGGAAGGCATAGATTGTAAAGAAACTTTTTCTCCAGTATCTGAAAATGATTCTTTTAGAACAATAATGGCATTAGTAGCTCATTTTGATTTAGAGTTACATCAAATGGATGTTAAGACGACATTTCTTAACGTCTAATTGTGGGTATATATATGTATAATCATATCAATTGTTGATCTCCTTAACGTTAAAATAAGTTCGAAATTAAGATAGTTTTAACGAAAAATTAAGATAGTTTTAACGACACCCCCTAATTTCTCGGGTTATTGGTTTAATGGGAACTATCGTTGAGAAGTTAAAAAGGCAAAGGGGAGGTTAAGAGTTAGTCCCCAATATATCCAAATCAGAAACTTTTTGGTCTCTTATCCCATCAAAGGAGACACTCTCAAGTCAGCAAAAAGAATAAGGAAGATTTTGATTGAGAAAGATCATAACCATATCAAGTAATCAATTTTCATCAATGGATACAGGTATGTGACTCTTTTACTGGATTCTAACACTCAATAATTTAATATGATGGCCGAATTCATCATTTAAAAGATTAATTCTAGCAGAAGAATGATATAAAAATTTAAGATTTATGATATATTGTTAATTTTTGTAGAAATTTATTTTATATACATAATTTTAAATATCCTTCTATACCTATTTCAAAATCTGTTTATATATTCAACAAAAGTATTACAAACAAAATATTTAAAATCTATTTAACAAGTAAATAATTTGTTTGTTAAAATATAATTTTATTTATATGTCACGAGTGGAAAAAAGGTCTTCTACGTCGGTTCTGGAAGGCTTTCAACGTCGGTTTTTGAACCGACTTAGATGTAGGTGATAAACCAATTACGTCGCATATGATTTTCATAATTAAAACTAAGTTTTCCCTAATGTAGGATAGGATTAACCTAGGTCGAATCCAAGGAAACCCAAACCCATTTATTTCATTAAAAGAATTTCTTTCTTTGTGACAAATTAAAACAAATAGAGGATTGACAGTATTAAAACTAAAGCAACAATTTCCAAAACGAAATTTGAAACAAGAACAGTAGAGAAAAATTGAATTGAATGAGATAACCAAATCGTAAAATTGAAACGTATGAAAGGGTTACAAATTAGAATAACTACAGAAAAAAAAACATCTACTATTACTACGTAGTAAAGAAAACAAAAAGAAGATAAACCAGAATGGAAGACCAAACAAGAATTGCGATAAAGAAACCCAAAAATCACATATCGCCAATTACAATTTATTTTATGAATCAACAAGGTCTAAAATATTTCTAACTACTATTTATACGTAAGAGTTAATCAACAATATATCAATAATAAAACTGAACAAATGAGAAACAAATTCGAACAACCCAAAAGAAAACAAGAACATGCTTCTAAACACAAATTTTAGATGTAATCAACAAAATGAAAATGAAATTTATTAACAGAAGAGCATAAGAATTCAAATGAAAGAAAAATCGTAAAGGAATAGAGTGCAAAAATGGAAGATCGAAGACGAAGCGCTGATCACAGTAAAAGCTTTTGAAAATGAACCACAAAAGCTTTAGAAAAAAATGAACCCTATTCTGTTTTTCTCTCCCTGGAACATTTCTTTACAAAAATACAAAAAGCAAACCACACTTTTGTTTTCTCTCTCCTCACACTTTTTATATTTCTCCTAAAAGAAAATTAAAACCAAAAGCATGTGTACTTCTTCTCGTGAACCATGTGAGTCATTTACCTTCCAAAGACTAAAATTTCCAAAAATGCCCTTTCCACTTCCATCTTTGCTTAAAGACGACAATGCCATCATCTTTTCAGGTAATATCCCACATCATCTTTTCAGGTAATATCCCATTTGTCCTTCAGTCAAGTTTATCTACAAAATTTTAATAAAACCATGGGCTAGGAGTTTACTTAAAAATCTATTTAAACTAAAAAATTAACCTAATTTCTACTAAAATACCTAAGTCTCCAAAAATACAAATTTCTATCAAAAACTAAAAAATTAAAAACAAAAAGGTTACTTAAAATATGCAATTAGTCTAAGAAAGTGTGAATCAAACATATGCTATTATACCCCCACACTTAGACTTTTTGTACTTCCAAGAAAAAACTAGAAAAGAAAACTAAACAAAACCAATTTCATAAAACTGTAGAAAATTCAACATACTAAAAAGAATGAATAAAACAAAATGTCTATTGATTCAAATCTCAAATCTCTCAACCTTCAAGCACCTAATTCACACATCAAAGTTTTGCAAGAATTTCAATCAAACTTAATCCTGGAACAGCTCTAATAATCACCTCAATGTAAGTGTTTCACTCATTCTCTCAATTGTTTAGGTATAGTGGTTCAACTTAGCACTTCACAATCATAACCATTACCATAAGCTTGAAAAGCCTCTAAATACCACTACTCACTCCACATGCACTCAAGATCAAAAGGACTTTTTCTAAGGCTTGTAATGTGGCCAAGGTGAGGGTGGGAAATAGAAAGGATGTAAGGCTTAAAACTTGGAAAAATTAAAGAACCATGGGGAATTAGTTTTCAAAGATTAAGTAGAAGGCTATCTCAATTTAGCTCAAACCAACTTCGTTTGTTTCATTTTCATTGTCTATATATTTTTTTTTTCATTTTTCTTTTCAATTCAAGCCACAATTTTTTTTTCTCATTTTTCATGTCTCTTTCTTGACATTTTTTTTCACATATACCAAACTACTGTATCCACTGTTTTTTTTTTGTTTTCATATCAACACTTTTTCAAAATTTCTCAATGACCTCACAATAACACCCCCACACTTATCTTCTCAACCATTTCCCAAGACAATTCCACAGCTCCTTAAAAATTTCTAGATTAGGGTTATCATGGTTTTTCAGGCTTCAAGGCTTGTAATGAGCTAAAAATCATCAAGAAAAGGTTAATAAGGCTCAAACAGGGGTACAATGGAAAATGATAAAAGGTAGGCAGTTTGGCTAAGTGGCTAAAAAAAATCAAATCATCTCAAGAGTGCATATAAAACAAACAACTTCAAAAGAGTCAATGCAAGTTCTAGAATGACTACAACTATGAGTGAATCACACAAAAAGAAATTAGGCTCAAGTCTCACACGGGCTAATGCTATCAAAACTGTCCCAAAAATCAAATTTTCATGAAAAACTAACTAAACTTTATGTATGAACAAACCAATCAATTTTAAGATTCTAAACTAGGACTGATGATATGGAAAATCACTCACAAATGTTTCAAAACAGCTTTTATTAGTTGAAAAAAAATAATGAGAAAAAAATCATTTTCAAACAGCAGAAGAAAATCAGTATCTATGTTGAAAATTCAAAGCTAAATCACTAAAACAAAATACAATTTAGCAAAATGTCAAATCAGCTACTTAAAACAGTAAAAGTTTATCAACTAAAACAAAGTTAGTAATATATCTATAACTTGTAAAATCTGAAAAGTAATCTTAAAAAAAAAAACAAATCTGAAAAATCTAAGTGCTAATAATTGCATCAATATAAGAAAAATTAGTATGCCTAAAACTGAGCACAAAACTAAAACCATCCTATAATAGAAAAAAAAATCAAAATTAATAGAAACAAAATTAAACCAAAACAGAATTATCCCCCCTACACACACTTAAGATAAACATTGTCCTCAATGTTGGAGAAGGCGAACAACAAAGCTAAGTACTGAATGAAAAGATTTGTTTCAGTTCATCGTTAATTTTTTGTCGATATATTGCACTTTTCTTATAGTGATAGATATTTAATCTTAACAATCTTATTATAGACAACTCATGATTTTGATAACAACAAAAATAATACCAAGTATTGGTTGATTTAATCAAGCTACTTAATGTATAAGTCTACATGAAAAAGGCAAGACAAGCTTAAAAGAAATATCACAATATTAATTTAAAGTGAAAAATGCATTACAGTCTCTACAAAGATCGAGCACTATATATAGTTAAGACGAAGTCTACACAAAAGTGAAGTCTCTACAAAGACCAGGCACTACAGATAGTTAAGACGAAGTCTACACAAAAGTGAAAGAGATTATAGACTACTAAATGAGAAGACAACGTGAACAATATAACTACCATACTAGTCAGAACAAAACTAAAAATTGTATACATAATTAAATATTGGAGATGTATTGCATTTATATAGACACACACATGCATTTTCTATCTAACTAGATGTACATGTGCTACAAATCTAAATCTAAGCCATCATCATCTCCTCACCACTTGAAGTCATGTTTACATGATTAGACAATAATGAAGTAATGATACCTCTATTAATGTGAGTTTCATGTTATCACCACGGGCCCGTCAATAGTCATGCAAACCATCCAATCAAGGTTACATATCCATAGTCAAACCTTATACAGATATATACTAATGTATATGTGTATACAAGTGACCCAACTAGAATTCACCACCTATGAAGGGCCATCCAAAAGAGGCATATGTCATGCATCTCAACATAAATTGTATACATTTCATAATATATATAATTAATCTCACCTTTTTTACACCATACTGTGCAATAAAAACATATATAAAAGTATACAACTCACATAACATAGTCACCGTGCAATATATTTACGTCTCTCTCTCTTTCTCTCAAATTACAAGCCTTCACTTAAGAAGTGACTAACCTATGCCCTTGTGTTAACCTTGCCAAATCCTAGCAAACAATTTGAAATATTTTGTGATGCCTCTAAAATGAGATTACGATGTGTTTGTATGCTTGATAGAAAATTAATATCATATACTTCTAGGCAACTAAGATACATGAAAGAAATTACCAAACCCATGGTTTGGAGTTAACTTCTGATGCAGAATCCCCAAGTCAGAGGTGCATAACAGAAGTCAGAAACGTCTATGGTAATGGAGGTGCATAACATATCTCTTGGATGAATTATTGGATGAATGTGATCTTCAAACGTTCGCGGAAAGCTCAAAAATAAAAACAATTAAAGATAATGCTAGAAATTAGAACAATACCTTGGGCCATCCAAATTCATGAGATAAACAAGATGGTGATTCACCACTTGTGACCTAACCCACGAGATAAGAATCAATGTTAGGAATTGGGAAGAATCTCGCGCCACTCAAATCCAAGAGATAAGCAAGATGGTGATTCGCCACTTGTGACCTAGCTCACAAGCTAGAAACCCCAAGAAAAAAACTCTCCACTTCCCTTTCGATGAACCCTAATGTGCCATCAAGAGATAAGTTATGAAGTGCCACTCTAGAATAAGAAAAGGAGAAACATCTCTTAAGATATGACACACTCAAGATTTTTTTTTTCAAAAATTTCTCTTAATTCCAAATATGCCAAAATATGTACAATAGGTGTCGTTATATAGAACTCATTATGCGAAAGGAATAAACAAACCTATTCCTTCCCTAGATCCAAACTAAACCTAGAAAAATAAAAGGAAAAATTACATTTATTTTTATTCTGTTTTTTAGATCACATCATCCTCCCCTTCTTTAAGAAAATTCAACCTAAATTCTAGTTGAGCTAACCTTTAAAAATTAAAGTTGTCCTCCACGTGTCTGATAAAATGTTTGAACCACTTTCTAAGACACCCAAAAGCTTTGAGTGTACCCAAAGCTCTAATACCAACTGATGCAGTATCCCAAAGCTGGAGGTGCATAACGAAAGCCGGAAACGTCTATAGTAATGGAGGAAAGGCTTGGGTTGTAGGATCATTCCACTCAAGCTTCAAATAAGAGCTCTTGGATGAATTATTTGGTCTCCAAAAAGTTCGCAGAAATGTCAGAAATGAAAAAAATTAAAGAAAATGAAAAAAACAAAAGATAATGCTAGAAATTAAAACAACATCTTACACCACCCATATTCATGAGATAAATAAGATGGTGATTCGTCACTTGTAACCTATCCCACAAGATAAGAATCAATGCTAGGAATTGGGAAGAAACTCACGCCACTCAAATCCATGTGATTAGCAAGATGGTGAATCGCCACTTATGACCTAGTTCACGAGATATGAAACCCCAAAGAGAAACTCTCCACTTCCCTTTCTGATGACCCCGATGCGTCATCAAGAGATAAGTTATGAAACACCACTCTAGAATATGAAAAGGAGAAATATCTCTTAAGATATGATACACTCAAGATTTTTTTTTTCAAAAAATTCTCTTAATTCCAAATCTGCCAAAATGAGTACAATAGGTGTCCTTATATAGAAGTCATAGTGGAAGAGGAATAAACAAGTCCATTCCTTCCCTAATTAAGATTTTAATTTAGAATCTAATGATATAAGTGGCTAAAACCTTTGTAGCTAATCTTACATACAAATTATTTTGACTTAATTGGTCACTAAATCCAATCATTACTTTTATTTTGTAGTTATTTAGCCACCAAAATCTAATTTGGTGATTATTTTGATCATAATTAACAATCATTTTATTTAGTAGCTAAAAATTGGTCTCTAAATAATTTTTTTCTTGTAATATCTTTTGAGAATATAAATGAACATAATTTTGTACTATTCCAATGTCAAAGTCCAACTACCAGTCATTTTCTGGAGTAAATTAAACTAGGTGGTTGCTTCCCACATAATAAAAATTGTGACCTGCAACTTAAGGAAAATGTCTAAAATACCCTTGTGGGTTAATAATGTAAGTGTGGATCTTTCTTCCGTATAAGATTTCTTTTACATCGTTCGTGAAGGTAAAAAGGAATCGAAAAATAAAAGACTTAAGAACTCACAGGTACTTTTGTAACGTTACTTTCTCTAAAATAACGAGAACTCTCCATTAATGTTACTGTTCTAATATCCTTAACATCAGTAGCGGCTCAAGACTTTAGGAGACCTAAAACGAATTAAAAAATTGAGACCTTACCTAAATTAATAAAATAATTAAAGTTATGATATTTTTATCTAAAATTTATTTTTTGAGCTTTTTGTGAAGCAAAATTATCTATTAAATTATCATAATTAATTTCATTTAAAATATCTTTCTCAATAGACAATTAAGTTAATCCGTTTAATCTTTGTTGTGATTGTTGATCTTAAATAAGATTTTATTAGTTTAAGTTTTGAAAAACTTCATTCAGCTAAAGCAACTGATACTGGAATTGTTAACATTATTATTCTATATGCTATATATGCATTTGGAAAAGAATTTATTCCTTTTATATAATTAAGAATGTCAATTGGTTTATCATTTTCCAATCCTATAATATCCTTTAAGATATTTAATTCAGAAAATAAATATAAGCCATCAAGATCTAACAAATTATCATGTTTCAAATACTTTTCAAGGTTTAAGCATTTTTCTGCAATCATATCTATCAAACTTAAAAAGTTTTCATTACTTTCTTGGTAGATCTTCTCAACTTTTTCACGCAAGGCTAGGTTATTTTTACCAAGGGTTTTAATAAAAGCAATAATTCTTAACAACACCTTTCTCTAGTGTTCTTTATCTTTATTTATTTGTTATTGAGCATGTTTATTTATTGTTTTATCTTTTGACAATTTCATTTTCAAATCAATCCATGCATTCATATTAGTAATGTGTTCATCACTTATTGCATGGCTCTTTAACTTAGCACTAAGATTTCTCTAATCTCTACTACCTTCATTGCCTAGTTTACTAGTACAACCAATAATATTAAACAATTTACAACAAAAACATAATACTCTATCTAAATTTGTAGAATAAATGAGCCAGATTTTTTAATGTTTCTCCCCATTAGACAACTTTTAAATGTAATATGATACAAAAAAGTGTTTAAAGTATTTATCTTTTGAAAAATTTATATCAGATATCCTAATAGGGTCTTTTTCTACTAATAAGTCTCTCAATTTCGTATTAATATTCTCCTATTGACTTGGATCGTATATATTTTTAATATTATAATCATTTTGTCTTGCAATTTCATTCTTGTTATACTGAGTTTGAAGATCAGAATTATTATCATGAGTTTGAGAATCAAAATTATTATCTTCGTTGACTACTTTATTGTTGTCTTCACCTATATTTATATTGTTTTCTTCACCTATATTTATATTTTTATCTTCTTCATTCAAAGAAGACTTCCCTGTATTTTCTAATTTATTTTTTTGTTTATTTTTATAAATTTATCCATAGCCCCTTTTTGTGATTTAACCAAAAGTTCAACTCTTCTCTTTTTTTTTGAAGTTTTGAATAACTTGATTCAAATATTTTAGTTGACATATTTGTATATTTTTATATAAAATTAAAAACTATAATATATATCACATTGAATATAACTTATAAGTATATAAAATGAGACTAAGTTAAAAATATAAAACCTGAGTGTTAAGACAATGAACTTGATCGTAGTATCTTGTCTTGAAGTCTCAAATCTCCTACTATCTTTTCGATCTTGTCCTTTGGTAAGTCTTTCAATATAATTTATAAATTCTAAATTCTCTTTCTTGAATTTGCACAAATTATTTTAATATTAATTAAACAATAATGAAAAATAAAAAAATGAGATCAATTCATCAATCTGATATTATTTTTATCAAATATTATGCACTCAAAAGGAACAAAAGTGAACACAAACTCTTCCTCAATCAATCTATAACTACAAGTCTACAAATAAAGACACGCATAAATGCACAATATAGAATGATGGAACAAATTTGAAATTAGAAACAAATTGAAATAATATTATGGAAGAACAAAGAGACAGAGGAACGAATGAAGGAGATAAGTGAAGAAGGAAAGAGAGAAGTGGAAGAGTTAGATAATGAAATGACATATAAAGAAATGATGTACATCTATTGGAATATAAGGAAGAGAGAGATAGAAAATTAGAAAGTTTTGATATGTAGGATTCCTTGACTGTTTAATTTCTTTTTTAAAAATTATTATTAATTTATTATAAGAAAATTTCAAGAATATTATTTATTAAATTATTTATAGTATCAATCTAAATTTAAAGTTATTAAAGAATATTTATAACACCGATGTAAACTTAAAGCCAGATAAGATATTTCAAATTTTTAATTAATTTTTTTTAGTATAATTTTTAAATTAAATATTTTTTTATTTTATAATAATATATGAGTATTAATTTTTTTTTGAAACCTTTGAGACTTTGATGCCTAAACCGATTGTTTTACTTACTTGGACCTTGAGGTACCGCCCGTTAATATTCACAATCTCATGGACACTTCTATATAAGTTCAAAAAAAAAAAAAAAAAAAAAAAAAAAAACAAAAAAAAAAAAAAAAAAAAAATAAAAAATATATCAATAACCTTAAAAAATTAAAGAAAGAATAAATTAA
>Ga0099825_1008783_pt1 | contig 11782 bp, 8 predicted proteins | sample SiratroredBW_FD_76838 | JGI IMG/M metagenome (GOLD analysis project Ga0099825, IMG submission 76838) | Root nodule microbial communities of legume samples collected from California, USA - Siratro red BW | ecosystem: Host-associated > Plants > Roots > Nodule | place: USA: California | collected...
TATATATATATATGTATATATATATATATATATATATATAGAGCGGATAATTCATATCTTCTAACCTTTTTTTTTTTTTATATTCAAATTCTTCCTTTGGGTTATATATATAGAGGGCATATAATGGACTTCATCGGAAAAATTTCTTTAGTGGACATTTTGTAAAGTCAAATTATTTATATTATACATCTCCATAGTATGTTACTTCGTTATCTTAAATTTCTTTTTATCATATCAATAATGTGATCTTATACTTTTTTTATTTATGTGATGAGGAAAACAATTTTAAAAAATCCGTTATTATTGTTATATTGGTATAATTTTCGTTCATTCATGTAAATGTAAGACGCAAACATATTTTATTTGATAAAATTATATTTGACATCGTTATAAACTTTAACATTTTAGCTAAATTCAAAATTTATCAATCATTATCACATTAATCATATTATTAAAATGGAAAATAAAAATGTTATAAAAATATGGAAATCACACATGTGAAAAGAAGAACACACTCCCAACTAAAAACGGAATATAGGGAATTGGTTGAATCTTTGTTTTGTCAAACATTTAGATCTACTAATATCTTTCTTCAGATTTTTAAAGATAAATAGTGTAAGTGTATGCAGATTAGTATTGGTATAAAGTTTAAAGTAACTCATGTCTTTAGGGAGAATAATAGTTGTGTTGATAGATTGACTAGTTTAAGTATATAAAATAGCGTTAAGTTTGTCTGATATTCTACTTTATCTGACTGTATTAGACTAGACCTTTTTCATAATAGGTTTCAACTCCATTTGTTTCATTTGTAGGGAGTTTATCTTTTTTTACATGAATTTGGTGTGACCCTCAAGCTTTCTATTATTTATTCTTTTATTTTTCTTTAATAATGTTTTTTCATGTCATGACAATGATTGGTAGGTTTTGGAGTGTCAGCCTATATGAGATGTTAAAATTCATTGTGATACCTAACATGAGCCTTTTATAAAAAAAAAAAAGAAAAAATCTAACTTATTTTCATATCAAAGGCTAGCTAATTTTTCAACATAATGATTTCCTTCCCATAATATATGAGAAACCTTGAATTTTAGACCCTCAAAAATCTCCAAAACACTTTCTCTATCTCCCTTTAACAAACGAAGGAACCAACCTAGCATAAAAAAAAACTTGTCAAAACAAAGAAGAGTCACTTTCCAACCAAAGCCTCCTATAACCAATAGATTAAGTATGTTCAATGGCTAAAATAACACTCATGATTTCAGTATACAAGAAATTTTGAATTCCCCAAATATGTTGAAAAATTACAAATGTACTATTCTCTACTCCCTCTAGAGATCCCAAAACAAGCAAAAACACCACGAGAGCCTCTGACAACACCATTAGTAACATAAAAAAAGTCTAGATTACTTGCACAGGGGTAGATACCTTACTAAGCCTAGTTTTGATACCATAAACTTTAAAACGGAAAAGGCAGTGATACCATTACGTATAATTTTTTTTAAAGCATTACCTGGACATTCTAATGCACCCCATGACAATGTGAATGGTCAAATCACATAATGACCTCTTGGAACCTAAAATGATTTTTCATCCTCCAAATCATCTATAAAGAAAAAGTTATCTTTGCAAACCTAATGTGCTTAAAGGACTCATTACAAACTTAAGAGAAGAAATTATACATAAATGAGAAATGTTAGTAAAATTGTAGTAGATATTTTGAAGCCAAGACCAAAGATAACAAGTAGAATGACAATCAAATAAAAAATAATAAATATTTTCCTCTTGCTCTTTGCACCAGGGATGCATATAGCATACCATAACCCTCTTTTTCTACACTCCTTATGAGGAGGAAGTCTATTATGCAGGACTTTCCAGAAGACTAAAAATTTAACAGGAAGGAAGAAATAAATGTATTTTGATTTCTCAAGTTTTTGTTGCATTATTGGATCTTCTAAATTTCTTTTCACGCATTATTCATTTTAGCTATTGTTTCATTTTTTAAATGAACAAAAAATCGTTCAGTCTTTACCAATCAATAGTTGATGTAGTAATGGTGAAACAATTAACTTGTATAACCAAATTTCTTTTCACGCATAACTGATTTTAGTTATTGTTTCATGTTTGAAATGAAAAAAAACATAGTTCGGTCTTTACCTACGTTGATGATGTAGCGATGATGACAAAATTAACTTATTATTCACTAGTAGAAATAACACATTTAACCGCGATTCTATAAGGCCTACAACTGTGGCTCTGGAACTGCAGTAGATACAACCACAGTAAAAAGTACTTAAGCTACCACTGCGGTTGTATAACCGTAGAGGAAAGTATAACATACCACCGCGGTTCTAAAGAAACCGCGGTAAGAAATGCCTAGAGTTAGCCAACAAATAGAAAAGAAAAAGGACATACCACTGCCGTTTTTATTACAATCGCGGTGGTAAATTCAATTTTTTTTAAATATCAGTAGCGAATAACTAGTACCCAAAACCTGCTCAAATTCAAATGTCAGGCAAATTGCACATATACTAGTAAGTTGTTACAAACACTATATAAGTCATACTCTAAGTATTTACACAAACATTATATAAGTTATACATTACACATACACTAGTAAGTTGTTACAATATACTACAAGTTACACAAACATTATATAAGTCATACAATACTATACATCGTACTATACTTACTACTCTAAGTTTTTATTTCTCATTTCAATGAAGTTGCCCATTCTTTCCAAATTTCTTCTATGGAGTTGTGTTCAAGTGGGTCTGGATCTGAGAAAACCTAAAATAGGATAACCGTGTTTTTAGTTATCATCATATAAAACTCATCATAATTTTATCTGATTTAAACACTTTCATACCTGCTCCCAAGAGTCGGTGATACGGGCTTGGACTATGGTCTTCATGAATCATGTAGTATCTACATTCACAACTTCCTTTTTGTTTGTTACACTACAATTTCATCAAAGTCAAATCATCAAACAAGTCCACAACGAATTTAATAGGTTCAATTAAGAATAAAAATACCTTAGGCTGCACCCAACGTAGGGTATGGGATGAGGACATAGATCTACCGCCAAGTACATTAATAACGTTAATTGCACTGAAATCAAGGATGATTAGTAATAACTTGCATATTATACAAACAAGATCAATATTATTTAAAGTTAATGAAATCATACCCTTGTACCACTTGTTTCATATCAGAACTTGGCTTCCGATGCAGTGAACAGAACCAAATCACAATGTTATCCAGAGGACAAACAACCATTAGTTGCCAATGGTTCCTAAAATAATCAATCCATTATTCATGTTCTCTAAATTACTTAAAATCAAAATATAAAGATTAGTAACTTACAAATGAATAATTGGGGCAAAGTAAATGCTTTTTTTGGATTCTACAATCCATCTCTGCATATAATTCTGGCATTCCAATTTTTTATTTCCGGACATTTGTTTGCTTTGTGGCTCAAGGAATCCATAAATATCAGGATTCCCTATGATATAAACTAATTTATTTATGTACGTGCATTGTTAATTTCATGAATATTAGTAAAAACATAATTCTTAAGAAATGTAAAAATGTGTAACTCTAAATTATACTTACATCATCCATAATTGAATGACTATAATGTTTAACATTTGGGATACCATGGCGATTTCCATTATGTGATGCATGTATATGTACAGTGGCATACCACCATTGCTGGCACCAAATATTGGATGATCCCACCAAATTGCACAAGGTGAATCATACATGATGTGGGAAAGCTTAAACAACTCCTGAATTGGATTCACATTTGTTTGGAGTTGCTGGGGTGGTTGGGGCTCAAGACTTGGTGATTTCTGTTTACTCCCACCGTTCTGTAACAAAAGAAAAACAAAACTAAATGTATTAATTTAAACAAAATTAAGTGTAAATTTAAATAACATGAAGATAAATGATGACAATCATACCTTATGCTTTTTAGAAATGACCTTTAGGAGATGTGTAGGCCATGCAATAAATGTACCGAGTATCTGCCCACAAATCTAACCTCTGACGTGGGCTCCGGCACCTCGGCATCTGCATGTCTAACTTTTTTGACGACCACTCTACTTAAACCTTCTCTAAGTGACACTGTGTGAATCATTGAACCTGTAGCATACATTCTTCCAATCGCTACCAAACGAGAAGGATCTCCAACAAACAACTTACAAAGATATGAAATATCAGTTTGTAGCTCCTCCTCGTCCTCGTCCTCATTAGCACAACTACCCTTTGTGGTAACTCTACCGCGTGTAGGTAGTGCTTCATCTTACTGCATAGGATTGTGCTGCTGTGTCATGCCCATGGATTCAACAATTTGTTCCATTTCTCTTATTATTTCTTCTCTTAATTCTCGTTCTAATTCTTCTTTCATCTTAGCTATTTGGTCTTGTGTGGTTGGTGTCGCAGATGAGGAAGATCGGGAAGCTGATCCAAAAAATTGGCTTACCCCTACACCAAACCCAGTAGTACGGACACAACCAGGGTGTTCTTCAGTGCCAATAGTTGTCGTCATTATATCTTGTTTTGCTTGACTCACTGTCGCAACCGGGATCACGACGGGGAGATCAAAAATTATTTTTAAAAATATTTAAATTGAGATTGGAGTCGCCACCATAGTTTATTATGGAAAAGCATAGAAAAACCAAAAATAAAAATGTCTACGAACCAGATTCAAAGATTTGCGAGTCGGTTACGTGTGGAGAAGGTATTAACACCCCACAACGCCTGTGCTAAGAGGACACCTTTAATCAAATGAATAGAAATAAGTGTGGTTTTACAAAATGTCATTTTTCCCAAATAATAATAATAATAATACGAATAAAGACAAATAAAATAACAAAACAAACAAATATAAAAAAACAAAACAAATATATAAATAGAAAAAGAAAACATGTTAATAAACATAATACAAATAATAACAATTATGCAAATAAAAATAAATAGAAAAAATAAAACAAATAAACATTTATTTTTTATTTTTTTGGGCCTGACAAGAATTGACCTTGGTCTTACGTATATATATCCATGATAGAAAATCAGGGTTTACGTAGTTCTAATTTTGAAATTGGTTTATTATGATTGTTGGTATTTTTATTTTATTTTTTTTTAAATTTCATTTAAGCTTGTTTTTAAAAGAAAGTTTTATACTTTTTTATTGTTAAAATTTTAGATTATTGAAACTATTTCACATTTTTATTTTTTCTAAAAAGTAAACATTTTTACTATTTTTGAAAATATTTTATTTTTTTAATTATATTTAAAACTATTTTGAATCTAATATTTTTATTTGTTAAAGTTTATGTTTGTTATTTTTAAAAGCTAATTTATTTATTCTTTTTATTTTGGAAACTTTTTTAAATATTTTTAATTTCAAAATTTTGATATTTTATTAACTTTTGGAAAATATTTTATAGACTTTTTCGAAAATGATATATTTTATTTATTTTTGGGAAACATTTATTATTTTTTATTAAAAATTTGGAAAATTTTTTATCTTTACAAAATTTACTTGAAATAAAACATTATTTATTAATTTCGTAAGAAAAAAAAGTAATAATAATAATATAAAAATAAAAATGGTTTAGAGTCTCTTTTGAGTACTCTGATGTTCTTGCTTCCATGATCTACTGAGATTTAGGTTTCTTTTTATTTTGGGTCCTCCGAGACTGTGTGAAACAGCCTCTAGAAAAAATTAAATTAAACAACGCGACATGTTTAGAGCAGCATCTCCAGTATAACAAAAACAAATACGAGACGTGCTTAGAGCATCATCTCCTATATAACAAAAACAAATTTATAATGCAAATTTATTTACAAGCAATAAAAAATACTAATATTCATGATATTGAAATTTGAACAAGTCAAGTCAAACAAAATAAGGACAAATAGAACAATCGCATGAGGCTGAGCGATCAAGACATACCAGTTGAAGATAAGCTTTAACAAAATTCACCCCCTTTTTCTAATTCCAAGCCTCCAAATCTTTAGTAATTTTTTCCGTGTGTAATTCTAGTGCTTTCTCAAAAACGTGTGTAAAATGTGTGTAATTCTCTGATTTTTGTAAAGATGGGTGTAAAAAATTGTCCAGAGTCAATCCTCTCCCTATTTTGGTCTTTTTTATTTTATAAAATTTCCTTAGACCCTCCAATTGCTCTACTAGCTAAATTCAATAAATTTGCCTACTAATTTTTGTTTGATGCTGAAGAATAGATCAGAATCAATCAGAGTTATTTGCAATTAAGCACAATAACCATCCATTATTACCATTATTTGCAATTAAGCAGAATAATATCTAATTAATATCATTATTTGCAGTTAAGCTGAATAATCACCAAATATTATCAGATTCTCCAAGCCAATCTGTTCAAATTTTCATTAATTAACCTTTTTCTTTTGAATTCTAAATTAATTTTCGTGCATTAAAAATAGGTGACTGAAAAGGCAGTTAGATTATTCAGTGGAGAAAGAAAGTATGACATGGCAGCACTTTAATAAGAAGGGACGCAAAATATCAATTTTATTTTCCTTTTTTAACACACTTTTAATGGAGTGGACCTCAACAAACTAATTTACCTTTTTTTTTCAAAATGAACCCTTTCTTAATTTGGGCTTTATTCAAAAACAAATTATTTTCTGACTGAATATCTTAATGAGTTTTATTTTTTTTATTGTTTTTCTGTAGTTTATTTAAAACAGACCCAACACTTCTTTTTCTTATTTTTCTGTTTATTTTTCTATACTTTTCATTTTTTTATTTTATTCATTACTTATTTATTTTATTTTCCTATTTTATTTATTATTATTTTCCTTTTCTTTTTTTATTTTACTTTGTTGTTTTTTCCTTTTCTTTTTTATAAATTTTATTTCAAAACTTTATTCATTAAAATAAAAAATGAAATCAAAACTTTTTTTTCTTTTTTTATTTATTTAAATGACAAAGTATGATAAAAACTACATAACACAATTTTTTTTATTTTAATTTTATATATTTTTTATTTTGAAATAATTTTATTTGTCCGGACGAAATTGGGTGTTGACACTCACAAAACTTTCCTGTGAACTCTTTTGCACCAAGTCATCCTACGAAAAATAATACAATATAAGTCATCAATTAAATACTAAAAATGAAAACATTATTTGGTACTCAATTTAATGACATTAACTCACAATCCGATGGGCAATCTCTTCAGACTTTGCAGATGTCATCTGCCTTCCTTGTTTAGTCCTAGCCAACTTCCATTTCTCATGTCGACTAGGAGGGGATAGAGGAGAAACAACATCTTCTGAAGTTGAAGAATCATGTAATGTTTTGAACTTTTCTTCCGTTATCTTCCTTTGTAATAAATCATAACCCCCCTAGACAATCGGTGGTGGTGACATTCATATGTGCAATATGTTGCGCTTTCTTCCTCTTCTACAAAATACAAAATTCACTTTTGTCACATTCATATTATTTAATTAAGTTGTGATTAAGAAAAAACAAACCTGCCAAGAGGGATCCTCTCTAATTTAGACAAATTGTGTCCAAGTCTCTTCATCAATTCTGTATTTTTCACAAGGAGACTTTCCCTTATGTTTTCCATATATGTATGTAGTGGTCAAGGTGGCCTTGAATTGTCTCCATTTTCCTCCAATGGATGACATAATCTTCTTCCTAATGAAGCTGGAGGTTTCAAACTTAAAGCTTTTCTGCAAAATTAAATAAATAATTCATCAAGCAATGAACAAAAGAATTCATAATATAATTATTATTACCCACAAATTTGTTACTTACACAAAGGTCTTTTTCTTCTTCAGTCACATGATCCCAGTCAGGTACCAAAATATATACTTTTGATCATGCTAAGACACCACAATAACTGACAAACTTGGCAGAATTTGGGCCTGAAGCCCTACCAGTCTGAGGATCTATATCAACTGGGATTTTGACACCACCAAGACGATTAATGGTAATAGCTCTCAAGCGTGTAGCTTCTCTAGTCTTCTTTGAAGAATCAGCCATAACCTGAAATTGAAAAAAAAATATTCTTAATATATAATATCAACAATAACAACATCAAATGTTAAAATTAAATCATATCAATGTTCAAATAACATATAAAATTAAATAGCCTAAGGAAACAAATAAACATTACTTACTTTTGTATTATGGAAGTGTTACAATGTTCTCTCATATTCCTTCATTATGATCCGTTCGTGTAGCATGTACTTCATCAACATCATTTTCCTCATTCATAGGAGGTAACTGTCTTGAAAATGACGAATTATTACGATATTGGACTATTGAGTCGTCATGGTTATCGATATCAGGTTCATTTCTCCCATAGATGACAACTGACCACCTCTCATTTGAATGATCTTTAACATAAAAAACTTGTTTTGCTTGGTAAGCCATGATGAAAGGATCTTCCTTAGAACCTATCTTTGCGAGATCAACTAATCTAAAACCCAAGTCATCACATGCACTCATGTGTTACTATCTGTAAAATAAGTTTTGGTCAAGTTCAAGAGGGGGGTTGAATTGAACTCCTTTGAAAATTTTTGCAAAATTACTTTTTTAGGTGAGGAATGAAAAATATTTAAAAAAACTATTAAGATGATATGAAAAGCAATTAGTCAAAGGTTCAAAATAGATTCCAGAACAATATCAATCAGATTAGAAACAATAAACAGCTAACAGGATTCCAATTCTTGAAAAATAGTGAACTGTAAAAGCTGTTCTTGAAAGACAATTCAAGAATTCAAAGAATTAATCCAGATAATAGTTCAAATTTATTTTCAGTATCAAGAAACTTTGATCACACGAACCAACTTCAGTTTAATATAGACTTGATTTTATTCAATTATTAAGTAAAATCAGTTCTTCTGGAAAAATTGGTTACTGAACAGTAAACACAATGAGTTTAGAAAATGGTACAGTTTCAGAAATACCTTGAGTAGACAGTATTCAAACCAACTATATGTTTTCAAAAATACTTAGAATGTTAGCAGAATGTTAAGTGATCAATTCAATTAACAAGTTTTAACAGATTCTGAAAAATCAAGAAAATGAACAAGAACTATCAAGAAGTAAACAAGAAATAGCAAGAACACAGATTTATCTTGGTTCACCCTTCCTCAAGGGCTATGCCCAGTCCCTTACTCCACAATAAGGATTTTCACTATAAAAGATTAAATTGATCAATTTACAATAGTTCAAACACTTGCACACCGCAAGAATACACTGCTCCCCTAGCAAACTCTTTGTTGAACCTACAGTAGATCACAAAACTATACAGACTTGATTGTATATTCCAAACAACACCTTACTAAACCCTTCAGTAAGTCAACCACCGTACAGAACCCACTGTACTTACAGAATTACAAAACCTGGTAATTCACCACACCACATTATTCGATACAATGAAAGAATTATGATGAACACAACAATACAAGCACTTCTATACACAACAGATTACAAAAGTAATGAAGAAAGGGTATAAAGGGCTTAGTCTGATGATCAGATCAGTGTTGTATTAGTCTTAGTCAATTCAAAGCTTCAAAAACAATCAAAAAGTAGTTCTTGATGAATGAGATTTGAATGATCTTAATCACAATACAAGAAGGGCGTTTTTCTCTCTTTTTAAAAACTCACAGCTCTTGATCATAAAATCATTTAGAATTATTTCATGTCTGCTTCAAAATGCGCGCCAACTATTTATAGACAACTATCTTAAAAATTCAGTCAACTGTTTTAGTCAAACAATCGATTGTTTTTCTCCAACAGTTAAAATAGTTATTTAAAAATACAAAATCTGATTTTAATAATTTCTTAAAAGCTCTGTTAAATTGGATTTTATTCTTGGAGCTTATCCTTGAATGATATTGATTGCACCACTGATTTGATATCAAACTAGACGCACAACACACAGCTTAAGTTCTAGACTAAGCTCCACCAATCTTCAAGGATTCTTCACACAATGCACTTATGATCATTAGGTCTGAAACTCCATCAAATGATTGGCTTCATCCAATCTTCTTAGCAACTCCTGGTGCTAACACTATCAACCCATTTACATTTAAATATCGGAACTCTAAATTTGACATAGTCAACTTCCCAAATTTCTTCAATTACTCCATAATAACTTATTGTAGCCATGACAGATTGTTATCTTTTAAACTAGTAAAGTGCATTGACTCTACCTCAAGGGTGACACCGCTATTCTGCATTGTATTTTTTTTATCCTCAGTGTTTGTGTAAAAAGAGAACTTATTAATATCATATTCAGACCATGTTATGACATCAAAGTGAGGTCCTCGTGCTAACCATTTCAAATCTTTTTAACATCATCAGTATTGTTTAAAATATACAAGTGTGCTTGGAGTACCTGTTGTTGATCTTTTCGAATTACCCTCACACCTCGTGTGCCTTTGCCTTCATGCCTTTCTTCACACCGAGTCTTTGGGATGCCTATAACATCTACTTCTGACATATCATTAGTACAAAACTCTATTGCTTCCTCGACAATATATCTCTCAACAATAGATGCTTCAGGTCAATATGGATTCTTCACGTACCCTTTGAATATCTTCATGCATCGCTCAATTGGGTATATCCATCATAAAAACACAGGACCGCATAATCTAATTTCTCTCACTAGATGAACAATTAAATGAACCATGATATAAAAGAAAAAAAAAGGAGGAAAATACTTCTCTAGTTGACACAAGTGAATGATAACTTTATTTTCTAAGTCATCCAACCTAGTAGGATCAATTACTTTCCTATAAATAGCATTGAAGAATAGGCAAACATGAGTGATGACTTGTCTAACATTTTTTGGTAGAATTCCATGAATAGCCATGGGAAGAAGGTCTTGCATCAGAACATGACAATCATGAGATTTTAAGCCCATAAGTTTCAAATCTTCCATTGAGACGAGGCTTTTGATATTTGAAGAGTATCCTTGTGATACCTTAACTCCTCCCAAGCACTTACAGAAACTGATCTTTTCAGATTTTGACAAGACATGACATGCTGGTGGCAAGTAAGTTCGTTTACCATGAGGTTGTGGTTGTAACTCCAACCGAACACCCATTTCAACCAATCTTTACGAGCATTAATTTCATCTTTTGTCTTTCCCTTAATGTTTAGCACTGTCCCAATTATACAATCACAAACATTCTTTTCCACGTGCATTACATCTATGCAATGTCTAACATCTAACTTGGACCAATATGGAATTTCAAAGAATATATCGATTTCTTCTTCCATATGTTTTTTCACACCACTATGCTTGGCAGTTTTCCCATAAGTCACTTCAATGTGGCTCACTCGATTATAAACTTCGTCACCAATTAAGGGTGGAGGTGCAGTTTTGTCTTCCTAACAGCCATTAAAAGCTTTTTTCAACATGCGATAAGGGTGATTACGTTTCAAAAACTTTCGATGCCCAATGTAACATGTCTTCCTCCCATATTTTAGCTAATGGTAACTTGTGTTCTCTTCACATATTGGGCAAGCATGATGTCCTTTGACACTATAACCACTAAGATTTTTACATGCTGGAAATCATTAATAGTCCATAGTAACAATGCTCGCAAATTGAATTGACCTTTTCATATGCATTAAAAACCTCAATAGCTTCATCCCATAACAACCTCAAATCTTCTATCAAAGGACTTAGATAAACATCTATGTCATTTCCGGGTTGCCTTGGTCCTGATATCATCATAGACAACATCATATACTTTCTCTTCATGCACA
>Ga0099825_1008784_pt1 | contig 11781 bp, 7 predicted proteins | sample SiratroredBW_FD_76838 | JGI IMG/M metagenome (GOLD analysis project Ga0099825, IMG submission 76838) | Root nodule microbial communities of legume samples collected from California, USA - Siratro red BW | ecosystem: Host-associated > Plants > Roots > Nodule | place: USA: California | collected...
CCCAATCTTTAGGGATCTAGAACAAGTCATCAGAACAAAACCAAATTTCAGTATAATCTTAATTAAGTTGAGAGAAATACTTTTCTTAACTGTCCCTACTAAGATTGATGACAAAAACCTAAGAAAAAACAGAGATTAAGAGATCTTTAGAGCAAATATGAACTTACTCTGTTTGAGATTCTGATTGGTTAGAAATGATCCCTAACTCTTTAGGTACTGCAGGGTGTGATCAGATTCTAAATCAGATGATGTATGGAGGGAGAAAAATTAAAAAAAAGGAAAAGCTTGGAAAAGAGAGAGAGAAAAGAAGGAAAGAATGAAAGTACACTACCGTTACAGTAACCTATTTCATCCTCAACAATTTCATCATCAACAAGTTCTAAAACAATTTCATCATCAACAAGTTCTAAAATAGTAGAACTTGAACAAATAAAATCCACGTGTATTATTCTGTTAAATTTAATTTACTCGAGAAATAAATTTGTTGAATATGACATTACATGTAATTCTATTTTATGTTTATATATTATTAAGAAGAAGAAAAAAGATTGGGATACATTTCAAAATTATGGTCTGATATTATCTTAATTTGTCTAACAAACTCACCCACACATTTTAAAATAAAAGAAAAAGTAGAAGAAAAGAGGTGATTATAATAGTATAGTGATAATGAGACGATTACTTATGTACCCTCATTTTTTAACCTGCATCTCCACAATTGGCTGAAATGACCAATACTCCTTTCTCACTCAACCACACCACCCTTGCTGTTACTACTGTTGTTGTTGTTACTACTATTGTTGTTGTACTATTATTGATGCAAAAGAAGAAGAACAGAAGGAGAACGCTGTATAAAGTTTGTTGTAGAAGAAGAGAAGGAGAACACTGTAGAAAGTTTGTTGTAGAAAACTCTTTGTGAAAAACGCATCTCATAAGGTTTGGAGGAAAATTTGTTCCAGAAATCCTGTGATAGAAAGCTTGTTCCAGAATATATTTTATAAGTTTCATAAATTTTATTCTGACTTTCTTGAGAAATGTGTTTAAGAGTGTATTTCATTAATTCTGAAAAGTATTTTCTGACAAAATACAACTAAAACTAGGTTATTTTAAAGAAGAGTAAAATACATATTTTAAAAATCGTGGGAGTACAGGTTCAAATTGGGAGTGCAGGAAGCAATTAACTGATAATGATTGGGCCAAGAGCCACGGTGATCCATATGGGTGGTAGAGGAAAAAGAGATGGGCATTGCATGAGGGATTGGGGTGGGGTCCAGAATCCACCATCTCCATCTCCATCTCCATCGGAGAGAGAAAGCACAGACACGGTACAAAAGGGCTGATCCAGACACAGCTTAACCTCGCTTCGTGCCTATCCTCCACCCTCACGCTCGTACAATACAAACCCACCCTTTCCTCCTCTCCTTCTTTACCATTCTCATATAATAATACTTTAACATTTTTATCATTTCTTCCTTCCGATCCCATTTCCACTCACCATTTTCAGTTCTCAGGGTTTGGTTTTGGACCCTTATCTGCCTCCTCTGCAATTCTCTACTCACTGTTATTAGCCACATAACACACCCATTTTTATCAATCAATACCCCATACTCATTACTCATCCTCTTCTCTCCTTCTCTAACCGTAGATTTAGGGTTTCTCTATAATAATAACAATAATAATCTTTTCATACCTCCGGAAAAAGATTCACCTAAATTTCCATATAATTACTATTATTTCGCTTTATCTTTCCATTAACCAGGCTTCAGCTATTACGATAATAGTTTGGGAGAATGGACAAGAAAAAGGTAGCAGTTCCCCTCGTCTGCCACGGACACTCGCGCCCCGTGGTCGATCTCTTCTACAGTCCTGTTACGCCTGATGGGTTTTTCCTCATCAGTGCAAGCAAGGGTACCCTCCCTATACAATCTTTTCTTTTGAGCTTTGAATTCGGGGTGATCAATGTTTTCTTCTCTCAATTTAGAACAATCATTGCCTTTTTTGGTCTTTTTCTGGATCTGAAATTGTTTTAGATTTGTGTTGGTGCCTAGTCCTCAGATTTTGATTCCTAAATGTACATCGTCGTGGCCGTGGATAATAGCATAAGGTTGCTTGATATTATTTTCAGCGCTCGAACAAAAGAAAAGAAAAGAAAAGAAAAGCGTTTTAGGGTATTACTGCTGCAGTGAGGCGCAGTTAAATTATGTATTTCGGCACTGAGTGTCCTAACTTGTTGTATTGGTTTTTGATGTATCGTGTATGCGCACGTGGAGTGGAAGATTTGATGCACGCCTTTTTTTCTTGGTGTTCAGATTCTAGTCCTATGCTCAGAAATGGAGAGACTGGTGACTGGATTGGAACATTTGAAGGGCACAAAGGTGCCGTGTGGAGTTGCTGCTTGGATACTAATGCCTTACGTGCTGCAACTGCTTCGGCTGATTTCTCAACGTATGTGATTTTGTTTTTTTTCTTGTTTTTTGTGATTTTCTTTTCACTGTGTTAGCTGTTAAGCTTTTACTCGCTGTCCCGTGCATTTGATGGTGTTGTTACTCGGGATTTATCCCATTTATTAGTTATTAGTACTGTGTTTACTTGCCTGTCTGTGCACTCTCTTGTTGGCTCCGTTATGTTATTAACTTATTATTGGGTTTGGAGCACGGTCATGTGTTTTTGGCAGTTGTTGAAGTATATTTGTCTTGACATGTATTCTGTAGTGTTGGAAACTAGATCTTCCTGGTAATGTATCTGACACATGTTATTAGCTTTTGGGTTTCTGTACATTAGAGTCACTCTTTTATTTGCCTTTCTTACTACATGTAGTATGATGTGATCAATTTAGACCCAACAATTAATCTAGTGCATTATATTATCAAGGTTTTAGTTCATTGATTGAAAGTTTACATTTGATTTATATTGAGCAGGAAAGTTTGGGATGCTTTAACAGGAGATGAATTGCACTCATTTGAGCATAAGCACATTGTTCGAGCATGTGCCTTTTCAGAGGTAGGTTTGGAAGTGTGTTTATTTTCATTGCTTACTATGTTTTCTGCTGAAATGCATTTCTGGAGTAGGAAAAACCAATCGTCAATGAGTTATAAATAGTCACTCTGTTGATAACATTGACATTTTTTTGTTGTTAGCATTATTGCATGCTGCGGTATGGTTCGGTTTTTGATTAAAAATACATCCAACCCAAACATTAAAATTATATACGGTTTGGTTTCTGAACATAAAAAAATCCAAGCTAAACTAATTTTTGCAGTTTGCTTTGTATTTACTTTTAGTTTTGTTTATAATTTTTTCTTAGTACATGGACATAGTCTTGTTCTTTTGACATGACAGTCCAATGCTATCATGATGAATAATTTCATTTCATGTTCCACTATAATTAAAGATTTTGTTTACATTGACTAGTAGCTTTTTTTTGTATTAGCAAAGGAACTATAGTAAAATGTAGAGGTGAGGTACCCTTTTATAACAAAGGAAAAAAAAAAATAAAAGGTGGTTATGTTGTATTTATATACTGTGGTATAAATACTAGATAACTCCCAAGATCTACCTCTCATAAGCCTAACAAAGTCCTTGTACACATTTATACAATATTGCATGAAATTCAAAACTGAAACATTAAAACTGGCCTCTTTATATTGTTTATTTCTAGTGATATTTTATTCTGTTTTACCACTATTATCCTCTAAGGCTAATAATGCAGTATTTACACCCCCACGACAACTCTTACCCTACCCCATTTATAAAACATAATACTACTTTGCTACAAATTTATAGGCATAAGTCAAGTTAGGTTTTACTCTTGCACATACATATCTCGTATGAGTCATATAATAAGTAATATAATAGTATTTAAATTATTGTTTTTGGTTTGGTTCAAACTGAATCGGTTCGAAGTGTTTGATAAAGAAAATCCAAATCGATTAAATACTTTTGGTTTTAATTGGTTTTTGGTTATTTTTTTGCATCAGTTTTATTCTGAACACCCAAAATGCTGAATAAAGTTGGGACTTTAGGAATTTTGATTCTGTTTCATTTCCAAGTTCCAACAATCAGATCTCAATGGCATCATACTATAGAGTTTATGTAAACTCATTGAGGGTCCATAAAGTTGTCAGAGTAAACCAAATATTAAATCAATATAAAATTTTAAATACTTAACTACAGTATCCAAAGAAAATATAATTCTAGAATAATAAATATCCGATATTTGAACTTCATAATGAAGCAAACTACAATACCAAAGTATCATTGTACAGTTTAAAAAAATACAGAAGTGACCAAATCAAAAGTCTTTCAGTGCAGGTAGATACCTTTGTTAACAATTTAAGTTTTAACTGGTTACTCAAGTGGTTCATTAAGCATTCAGTATAAATCCAATTTTGCTAGGCTAGTGAGGGGAGGCACAGCAGAACATATAAGGGAAGACGGGTAGCCAAAATGCTCATTGTTTCCATTCACCACTAAATTCAGATTTTCAAAATGTGGAAGGTTTAGTTCCTCTGGAACATGGGAGGCCCAACACTGTACAATAGGGGGAAGCTCTATGGATCTATATGTTTTGTTTTTAAATTTTAGGTAGATATTATATTAAGTTTCTGTTTGAAAATTTATCTAATTATTTGAGCATTTATTTTATGTCTCTTTATTTAACAACTTGTCTTGATGCAAATTTCCTTTTCCGCCAACTTTAGGGTGTACTTCGATGGGTAATTTTGGGTGAGGAATTCAATTTTTAAGTGAGTTTTAAATATCATACATCAAAATGACTTGTTTGTATATTAAATCCAAAGAATTTATGAAAGTGATGATAAGTTCATAGTTTTTTTGAGCAAAATGTTGCAATTTTTAATAACACTTAAAAGTTAAGGAATTCTACATACCTCTTTAAATTAAGGAATTTCAAGTAACACATAAAATGATTCTTTCACAATTACTTTATTCAAACAAAAAAATTGGAAAAACACAAGAAATTTAAATTGCTTTGTCTAAGCAAAATATTGTAAAAACGAAAGAAATTTAATTCGAGTAATATTATTCCATGCATTTTAAATTCCTTGGAATTTTGAAATTCAATATCAAACACTATTCTACATCTCATTTCTGTGTTTAAATGTTACTTTTACATTGCATACAAATCCTTTGCTGTAGATAGTGTTTGCACATGTCTTGCAAATCTTCTTTTTCAATCCCATTTACATAGATTTCGCCTACAAATGCTTACATTTTCATATTCATTGACATTTTATACCTTGGAGCAGGATACTCACCTTTTGCTCACCGGGGGAGTGGAAAAAATTCTCCGCATCTATGATATGAATCGGCCTGATGCACCACCCAGAGAAGTGGATAAATCCCCTGGTTCTGTCAGAACTGTTGCCTGGCTTCATAGTGACCAGACAATATTGAGTTCTTGTACCGATATGGGAGGAGTCAGGTATATTTTCCATTTAGTTTTTAATGCTGAAAGTTTGTCTGTGTTGTAAATTGTGTGCTAGCTTTCTTCTTTCGTTTTAATAGTATACATATCAGCATTGAAAATATATTGCACTGAATCTAGTTGATGTTTCACAGGTTATGGGATGTAAGAAGTGGTAAAATAGTCCAGACACTTGAAACAAAGTCATCCGTGACAAGTGCTGAAGTGAGTCAGGATGGCCGTTATATTACAACTGCTGATGGTTCTACTGTAAAGTTTTGGGATGCTAATTAGTAAGTATAAGCCATGATGGTTTAGGTTTTTTCCCAAATCTGCTTATATGGTTTATCATCTTAGTTACTTTTGTTTTCAGCTACGGACTGGTGAAGAGCTATGATATGCCCTGCACCGTGGAATCAGTTTCACTGGAGCCTAAGTTTGGGAACAAGTTCGTTGCTGGAGGAGAAGATATGTGGGTTCATGTTTTTGATTTTCATACAGGCAATGAGATTGGTGAGCTACTGACCATTATTAGTTCTTTGATCTTTTATTGTGTATTTTGTTTTGATGATCAATCTATGTGACAGCATGCAACAAGGGGCACCATGGTCCTGTACATTGTGTTCGTTTTTCTCCTGGTGGAGAATCCTATGCCTCCGGATCCGAGGATGGAACCATCAGAATATGGCAGACTGGTCCATTGACTCTCGATGACTCGGAGGCTTTGTCTGCAAATGGATCAATTGATAAGGTGAAGGTAACTGCAGATGAGGTTTCACGTAAGATTGAGGGTTTTCATATTGCTGATGAGGGGAAATCTAAAGCAAAGGATGAGGCTGTGGAGGAATCAAGCTAATAGTCGTGCATTTTGTCTGGCAGAGTGTTAGAATTAACTAGATCAAGTGCCTACTTATGTACGTGATTAGTAAAACTAAATTTTGTAAATTTTAGTTTGTTTGAGATTTTACTGAATTGAACGAGCTTGTTGCAGCTGGCTGAAATAAGTTCTATGTTTGCTTTCATTTCAATTCTGACATGGGAGTTTATGGAATATAGGAAATGACTTGGTATACTTGTTCAAGAATCACGGGCATCATTTAAGCGGCTTTAATCTATACATTCTGGTTAGTCCAAATTTTTCCGGGACTTTGTACATTTTTTTTCTTGGTTCTAGGTGCTATCTAGTATTTTAAGTTAAAAAAATGAGTTGAACAAAGCAGGCTGAGGCCTTACATGTTAGATTTCGCTTTTAGTACGAACGTGCATAATTATGTAGAAATCTGAAATATCATCTGCTCAACTACTCGAAAACTAGTGCTCCTTGTCTGGCCATTTTCTAATTAGGTTCAAAACTGAGTAGATAGAATTATTTTTAGGAATCATTATGAGGAGGTTGATCTTTCGTGTATACCAAATCTTAATATTTAAAAACTTTTCCAATGTTTATAGAGAATCGTGCTTAGCCCAACAGGGAGGGTATGGCTATAACTGTAAATTTGCTGTTTTACACGATTTTTCTTTCCAATTTGAATGGTTTCTTTTATAGGTGCGGTGGGAATATTTAGTGAGATTCTTTTGGGTGCGTTAATAAAAGTTCACACAGTAGAGGGGTTGAATGAAGAAGCTGTCATTTCTGTCATTTCTGTTTTTGTAGGGAAGACGCATTCTATAATCTTATTGAAAGAACTCTATATACAGAGCACATAAGGCTACAGTTTCATGCTTTATTTTAGGCATAATAAACCTTAAAAATTCATACTTCGTAACTCCTAATAAATAGGAAGGGTTGCACTGTTATTAGTAACGCGCACTTGGACTTGAAGCGTTAAATATGAATAACCAAACTAATGTGAAGGTAGTGTAGTGACCGTGGAAGGAGAGGCGGGTTTTGGCGAGAAAAAATATAACTATATTTTAGTCTGTATTAATCATATTAATATAGATTAATTTTTTTTTAAAACCAATTCAGCTACTCTTAATTTAGTTAAGTTATATTTTTTTTTTCTAACACTCTTGAAGAGAATGATAAACATAATTTTACTTATATTTAGATAGTTTAATCATGACTTTCTTGAACAGTAATCAATAATAAATTTATTATTTTAATTAAATTTCATATCTTAAACTATAATTTATGTTAACTTTTTATTTTATTTATAGATGCAATAGACAATTTAATAATTATATATAAACTATTTGACTAGACAATCTCGTGATTATATGGAGTAGATGGTCAAACAATATGTCATAGAAAAAAAATCTTAACAACATCAAGACGATAATGTAGAAAGAGTCTAATGCAAAATAACATAGACTAGACGGTTTGATAACTTGTTTGAAAAGAAAGAAACATCTATTATTACAAGTGGACTTGGTCAAACAAAAGTTCAAGTTGCTTCTTTGAATTAAAAAGGAAAACAAAATCCAAGTGAAAGAATTAGAGAATAAAATCTAGAATATCTCAAAATCAAAATTGGAAGCAAATCATATGCAAAGATACAAAGAAATAGAGTTCGCGATAAAATTGGAAACGAAATCTGAGAATTCTGAAAAGTTGAAAACTGATAAAATGTAAATATAATTCCAAAATCCTTTAAACAAAGAAACCTATAAAAAGATACAAGTTTCAAATGAGAAAGATTAAGCTCTGTACTAGAACATGTTCCAAAAACAAAGAATCATAATTTCTTTGTTGTAATTCTTTAGTTTTGCTTTTATATAGAAGATTAAATTCTTTTGGGTTGATTCTCTTGTGCGCAATGAGTTATGAGAATTTCATTCAATAAAGTTTTGTTCTTAAATTCTCTGTAACAGTTTATGCTTTACCGTTGATATTTTTGAGATCTAGTTCCTATAATAAGAATTGTTTTTTAAAGCTTGTTGAGATTTCAATTGTTTTTCTTTAATTAGAATTTTTAGTTTGTTCGTTTAGTTCTAATGGATCCCTTGTTTACTTAGTTAGAACATAAACATTTCATGAGTAGAGACTTGACGACAAGTGACTGAATACATTAGTAGATATTTATTTTTCTAATAAGATTTTGTTGAATTTGATTAATAGATATTTGATTAAGATAATCTTAAGATAATTAATTAATGACACATTCATTATTGAACTGAATTTACTATTAGATTCATTAAATGATAATTTAAGATTAATTAATCCTATTTATAAGATCATCATCTCATTGGTGCTAGATGGGATAGTTCTATATTAGATGATTTATACTAAAATTCTTTTAATTTGACTATGAAATGACAACAATAAAAGAACTTCTCAACTAAAAACATTTTGCAATTATCCTCTAACTTCTTCAAGCTTGATAGACAAATATATAAATATACTCAGGGAGGATCTCGACCAAAAGAAATTTAGACACTTCGTGAGGAACCCGTCCTCCAATCTTAGGGGATAGAGTACGAATATAGGCATGAGGATCGTTATAGGAAAAACACTTGAATATAGGAAAAACATTTCATTTGCTTAAATTCTTAAAAATACCCACAAACACTTGAATCTACAGAGCTAGTGTACAAGTATAACCGATAACCTCTTAGCTCTAAATAGAAAATTTTCGATCTTATATAGTTTATGCTACTCAAAACACACACTAACCCTACATTACACATAAATAATATAATAATCTAAGAATAACTATGATAAACACTCGATTATGGCCTATATAAATACACTTATTAAAATAATATAAATAAGTGTAAATTTTAAGATATACATTATTCATTAATTATATATTTATTATCTTAATATATTTTATATAACTTGAGACATTTACGAAAGAAAATATTTTAATAGTACAAAAGACATCCCAACAAAAAAAATAAATACAGGTGGATCTTACAAACAGACTCGGTCCTTGTAAGAAAAAAAAAAAAAACATGTACATGAGGGAACTCGCACTTTGCATTGCATAATAACAGTAGATCTCTCCTGTGAGTACAATTGGAATATTTATTAATTTACTTATAGTTTGAACGAGAGTTAACCAATATGGAATTATGGTTAACATTCATATATATGATTGTTCAGATAATACTTAAAATGTTTTTAAGAGTACTTGTTCAATTTCTTACTGAATGACAGAAAAAATCTTTGACAGTCTTTGAACATACATTCTTTAATTAATTATATTATGTGATATGAGTTGTTTTGTATTGTGTAGTTATGAGCTGGGAGGATCCACCGATTTTAGAAGTCAAGCACGATGGCTTATGGTAGGGTGGGTGCCACAGCTGTTATTTGCTATGCAACTATCTTAGTATATATGTGCCAGCAGAAGTATTGGAGTTGACTAAAAATAATATATTAGGAATTTAAATATGAATTAAAAGTCTACCTTGAAAAAAAAATGAGAAGAGTGAGTAGTATATAAGAAAAAAAAAACAATTAAAAATACTACTTTTTTTTTAAATTTTAAATTGTTAGTGATGTCATACTTTTTTTATGTGCACAACTCATATTAGATCAATATGATTTCGTTCTCTACTAATTAATTTTGGATTTATTTGACTAGAACACTAGGACTAGGACTTGCTATTATTGGTTAAGTTGTTCACCATGACTTATGTTTGTCAATTTAATATGATACTTATAGCTGAGGGTAATTTCATTCTTTTAATGTTTGGAATGTTATTTGATGTGTTGGAAAATTGCATGGTAAGAAAAGAATCGGGGGCATTTCTCTTCTTGTACTTGAATCCCTTGGTAAGAGAGTAACCTCTAGTTGGGTTGTGTTTGGTACTTCTGAAAAGTGGGAAGTGTTTGATACTATTTACTGCTTATTGATGTAAGCTATTTTCTTTGTACAGATTTAAGGTCAACATCTGTGAATTTGATGGAATCCTCTTGCCCTCATTTATAACAGACAATTAGAGGAAAAAATACTTCCTCTCCCAACCTTTTTTTTTTAATATAAAAAAAACTTTTCCATTCAAGAAGACAATTTAAGTGTAGAATATTCATTGCTTATCGACTCATGTGCTATGTATAAGAATGATAGAAAATTAGAAAATAGAAGATTTTTTTCTTCACTCATTTGGATAAATGAAAAAAATGGTAAAAATATAATTAATTTTATAAAATATTAGTTTAACAAAATATTTTTCATTCTAAAAGATTATAATAAATTTCCATTATCAAACAAAAGTGTAAAGAGGGTGATAATTTTCCTCTATCGAATGAAAATATTATTCATGCTTTTGGTAACTTTTCCTCTTTTCAATATGTTTTACTTCATAAATGGTAATGGTAATTTTTAAAATTTAATATTTCTGTTTTACGTATTTTTCTTTCTCTTTCACTCATTTCTGTTAAGTGGAAACGAGAGATTTAAAAAAAAAAAAAAAAAACTAATTTTTTAAAAAATAAATTTGTCTCTTAAATTTTTAAATATTTTTTTTTTTTTTTTTATTAATTTATTTTAAGTTGAAAAGAGAGATTTAAAAAAAAAAAAAAAAAACTAATTTTCTAAACAATAGATTTGTCTCGTAAATCTTTCAATATTCTTTTCTTCAGTTCTACAAATTTTTTTAAGAAAGTGTTAACGAGTGGTTATAATTTTTTTTTTTTTGCGTTAAATGTTTTTTATTATTTTTTAACTCTTGAATGGTTGTTTTTTTGACGCTGATCCATGTTTTACTATATATCAATGTTTTGTTTTGTTAGAGTAGAATGAATTAAGAAATTGAGAAGAAAGATAAGAAATGAAAAATTGGATCGTTTAGAACAACAAAAAAAAGTATGAAGCTCACACTGTTCGTAGAAAGATATGACACTTACCTTTTTCATCTTTCTTCTAAATGATAGAAGATGAAAAGCAACTTTAACTAATCTGATCATCATCTTTTATTTAATGAGGTGGAATATGTTTAAACCATGGTTTTTTTACACTTTTATTTCTCCTAAATCAAACATTTTTTTTTCTTTCAAAATCTAACATTTATTTTGTTATTTTTTCTTTCTCTTTTCTATTTAAATATATCTTATTTTAATATAATTTTCTTTTTTAATGAACTTAAAATTGTTAAATTCATCCGTACAACCAACAGAGACTAAAAAGCTAAAAAAAAAATATATTATATGAACAATTTTATTGACTTTTATGAATAATATAAATGCCAAAAGATACATTTCTTAAGGGTCTGAATATCAAATACTGACTTAAATATTAGATAACGGTTTATAAATATCTCTCTCACTTTACAATATATCTCTCTCGCTTTATAATCAAGAATCGAAGATTAAGATCGATAACTCAAATAAATATTAAAATTAAAAACTCAAAAAAAAAAAAAAAAAAAGAAAAACAAAAAAAAATTGAACAAAGAAGGCAGATAGA
>Ga0099825_1008785_pt1 | contig 11778 bp, 4 predicted proteins | sample SiratroredBW_FD_76838 | JGI IMG/M metagenome (GOLD analysis project Ga0099825, IMG submission 76838) | Root nodule microbial communities of legume samples collected from California, USA - Siratro red BW | ecosystem: Host-associated > Plants > Roots > Nodule | place: USA: California | collected...
ATATGGCAGTGGCATATCATCTCTTTGAAAATAAATTAAATAAAAGTATGATTTATAATAAAAAAAACATTTAAAATTCGTGCATAATGTTCTATAAATAAGTTTAATTTTATGTGATATTTATATGATTTTTCTCCGTTATCTATCAATAGAAAATCACATTACTATGATTTTATTAAACTTATTATAAGTTGCTTGAATGATATTGAATGTATAACAATGTGTTAACATCTACAAAAATTTAAAGATAAAAAATTGTTTATTAAGATTTTTTGCAAAAAAAAAAAAAAAAAAAAAAAAAAAAAAAAAAAAAAAAAAATATAAAAAAAAAAAAAAAAAAAAAAAAAAAAAAAAAAAGTCACGACATATAGTATCATTTTCTTTTTTATTTTTTTATGACAAGTTAACCTGTCATATTTATGTATTACTTGATATAAGTGGTAGTGATTTGGAATTGATCAGTTAAATTATTTATAGATTCATTTTAAATGGTGGTGATAATCATTTTAAATATGAAAACAATCACATTGGGAATATAATGTAAACAAAAAAATATATAATGCCAAAATTAAGACAAACAAAAAACTAAGTAATAAAACGTGTGATTATGTTTAAATTAGAATAACCATGATGACTTGTGCCAATAAAAAAACAGTGAGAAAGCTTAAAAAGAGAGTTTGTGTATAAAGGCAAGAAATAAGGAAACATGATGCTTTATTTACTGGTTATTTATTTTCTACATTGAGTGATTATGGAGTAAGCGGAAAACATGGAAAAGGTAAAGAAAAGGCAAAAGGGGTTTCAAATTATCACCCTAAATGTCACACTGTTCTGTGGTTTATGAACAAAAAAGCATGCAGCAATGATAATGTAACACAGGAAAAGAACCACTCCTTTCATGTAGTGTGAAGTTCCATCCTATATCAAATACAATAAAATCATATTAGGAAAAAGAAAGAAAAGTGATCAAATGTATATGCAGAAGGTGTTGTGCATAGTTTACCTGCAAAGTGAATGCTGTAACAATAATTGTAAAAGCAAGACACCCAGTTTCAAGGAGATTGAAATCCAAGTCCATTTCTATACCCATTATCCATGCAACAACCACACTTAATGGAACCTGTCATTTGTAATTAGATAACCAAAATTTGGTGTCAACATATTATATATTATCCACATTCAGACCTTACATTATACACACAATTCATAATAGTTTAGCCTCACCACAAACATAGAAATTTGAGTTGCTGATCCCATAGCAACACCTAATGATATGTCCTGCATCATACATAGATTTTAAATTAAGCTTATATACAAAATTGAAACTTATGCTTAGCATAATAATTGATATGTAAACCATACCAACTTGTTCTTGAAAGCAAAAATGATTGAGCCAGCATGTTCTGCAGCGTTTCCCACAATTGGTAACAAAATTATGCTAATGAAGCTAACAGAAATGCCCCAAGAATCTGAAGCAGCCTAGTTAAGCAAGAAAGGATCAACAACTCATTAGTCTAAGTTCAAGCCGTTGAAATTTCTGATTATGTGCACTTCAAGAATAATATAGGTAATACTTATTCATATGTACCTCAATGGTTGCCACAACATATTCAGAAAGCAGAGATATGATAAGTGTCATACCAACCAACCAAGCAAATGCACTCCAAAATCCTATCACAGCCTTCTCTTCTTCGTTTTCATCTGCCTGTGATCAAGTCACTTGCTTAATTATCATTGTATCGAAAACTTAGTATGATGTCAAAGCACAAGAGTTTTTAACTAGACCGACTTATTCTATAAAATATAACATGTCAAAGGCTTGTTTTACATCCTCAATAAGTCAAAATTAGTGTCATATATTGAACAGGAATTGTTCTTTTCTTAGCAAAAATGTTGGAGTAATGCTGATCAAATGTGCTGAATCAAGGGTTAAATATCAAGCACCTCTTGTGCATCAAAAAATTGTCTGTGTGTTTTTAATTGAAAGAAGATGTATCCGGCATATGCAAGAAGCATAACAATGCTGCTTGCTCTGGACAATTGTAGAGTGCTAGTGGCTATTGAAGGATATTCTCCTCCTATGGCATATCTGAACATTAATGGCAGCAAATGGCACAGCAACCCCAGCAACAAAACCAGTGAGTTTACATCTGCTTGTTTCTGCTCATTAAATGACAAAACAATTTCAGGGTCAGAAGCAAGAACATTAAACAGTGAGAAAAAAATTCAAACTGAAAGAAAATTGTAAGAAGCATTGTATATTGTACTCTGTCATATATTTGTTCCTTCCTAAGGTTGGCTAAGCCTCCACAAAGGAGTGAACTTCCAAGAACTAATAGAAGGTTTGAGAGAATGGAACCCAGCAGGGAGAACTTCACAACATTTACTTTGTTTTGGTAAAGTGCTAGCACAGATATGATCATCTCAGTTGCATTACCACAGGTTGCATTTAGAAGCCCTCCAACTGAAAAATACTCAATCACTTTTCATTGTCACAATCTTATTAAGAGAAATCAAGGGTGAATTAGGATTTAATAAATTATGTTTTAACCTTTTAGTTATCATTATCCTGTGCTTAATTACCTAACTCAGTGTTTCATTTTCTTTATACTATAGTTTTCTATTGCATGTAGATGAGGAGAGATAACAAGGTTTAACTTTTACCTGTGGGGCCAGTGTAATACGCAATTTGCCTTCAATTTTGAACCAAAAATCAAACAGACGAAGAGAATTAGAAACATGAACATCAAGATAATTTATTTATAGAGTGATCTTAAGATAGGAAGACATGCAAACTTACTCAGTAAGGAAGCTGACACGTTCAGCTAAGGGGGTGAGTCCAAGCAGGCTCAAAGCAAAAATCCAAGGCTACATATGCCACAAAATTAATCAAAAACTTCATGCCACAACATTCTCATGTTAATAAACCATTCTTATGTAGACTAATTAACACATTATGGTATATATGGAAGAAGTAATAAATTGAAAATGATGGAACATTTTGCTTCATAATATATACTTACCCTTCCAAGGCTATAAAAATCTGCAACAACAGCTAAAGGGACAGCAGGAAAAAGCACTGCAAGCTTAGTGCCAAAAACAACCTCTTTCAGATTGGCTGTGAAACTCCTAAGCCTTTGGCAGTGAACTTTGGTGACCAGAAATGGATACTTCTTTGTGACAATTGATGTGAGCTTGTTCTGTGCCTGTGGTGGTTGTGTTTTTTCACATGTAGCATTGCTGTTGTTACAAGGCTCAGTGTTCATCTCCAAGATGTTCAAGTCCTCCTCCATGTTGTGGTGTGCCATTTTGGTCTAACCAAATCAAGACTTGTTAATGCTCTATAGTGAATATGTGAATTGAACCAGGTAAAATATGTATATATGTGAATTGAATGGTTTTAGTGAGAAATTCATTTTGTAGCCTCTATTATTTATACGTACAATGTAGCTTCCATTCACTAGCAATGAGAAGCCGTATGTAACTATGTGCAATGAAGCTCCTTAGTAGAACTTTGAAGTTTCGAGGAATTTTCACAGCTCTTGCTAGCTAGCATGAGTGTTTTACACTGAAGTCATCAATGTTTCACTATTGGATGTTAGTAGTGAATATGAGATACTTAACTTTTGTGTTATAATTAATATTATCACTATTGCTAATTGTGATTAAAGGATCCGTTAATTTTTTAGATCTACTATTTGGTCTTGAATGTTTAACATGTGATATTTGTCAATTATGCGATTAAAGCTCTAATCTTAATTAAGAATTGTTTGTCAAAGATGTTCTCGAGACAGAGAAATAAAAAATCTCAACATATCTGTATTTCGATATTTAGAAATTTCGGTATTTTAACTCTTAAGTTGAAAAGTACATTAGTCCCATTTTCAAACGAAGACCACAAGTCTTAAAAAGAAAAAATTATTTCTTTATGATATATGATATTGAGATGTTGTCGTCATACTATATACTAATAATAAGTATTACTATATTATTTGAAAGAAAGAATGGATTTTTGTTAACTAGTACTAATACCTGTTTTTCCGTGACGTAAATTAAGCATCAAAATCCGTAAGTAAAATTTTGGGAGTATTTACACAGCGAAACGAATGGGAATGTTGGGATAGCAGTTAGCTTCTTATTAAAGATTCACTAAAGGGGACGAAGTTTCGTTCCGTAATAGTACTCTATACAAATGTGCTGTGTATCTTGATAAAAAGTATTCTCAACCATAATTTATATTGTTTAAATTTAAATTTAATATAGTAAAACATATAACTGAAATTCAATCACATTTCTATAATAAAAATAACATTTACTGCAAAAGAAATGAGAGAAAAAAAAACAGTTTCTAATTTGAATATAGTTGAAATAAAAGATATAAGCCTGCAAATAAACTTTGTAATTAAGATAGATTTAAACTAATTAATGCTTAAAATACTTAATTTGAAGTAAATTTGGGATGGGTGAACTGTGGCAACATTTCTTCAAAAATAATTCTATAAAAGAACATTTTTGTAGTTTAGCATTTATTTTCATAACTTATTTGTTTGAGAGATTCTTTTTATTTCTCACGTGTATAATAAAGTTTTTGGCGCTATTTTTTTGTTTTTTTTTTCTTTCTTTTTTATGTATTTTTATTTTTTAGATAAGTTAGAGCTGAATTATATATATGATGTGAAGTGTAATACTTAATGTCTATCCATAATTAAGTTATATGAGTTGTTGCATGTCACAACTCAGGTTAATTGGGTTAAAAAGATAATTTGTATTATACATCATGTTTATCTCGTGAACTATGATATTACTTGAGTGAATTTTTAAATAAATGATTATGTTAAAATACTTCCATATTATTCGATCTTAATAGAGAATTAGTTTTGTTGACTTCGATTGATGCATCTGGTAGTGATATTGAAACTTAAACTACTACTGTTTATTTAGAATTTTTTTGACAAATACTGTTGAAAAAATAAAATAAAAAATCATAAATTTTATTAATGCATAATTTACTTTAAAAAAAATTATTTGATGTTTAAACTAAATTTAATGCAAGAAAAGTTTTTTTTTTAATTTCTTGCAAGTAAAGTTGTCAACTCTCTTAAAAAAAATAATAAATTTAAAGTGAGTTTTTTATTTTTACATGATTTGATACAAAGCAGTATTAATTAACATATTTGAAGTAGATGAATTCTTAAGTAAATATAATTTTCGCGTTATTTTTAACCAACAATATATACCTTTAGAAAGTGCAAAGTATTATATATAGTTTAATTTCAAAAACCTAAATTATAATATTATATTTATTTTATAATTTAGATATTATTTATAATTGATGTGAATCATTAAATACGCATTTCTTTATAAACTTCTCAAGTGCGTGAGAAATTATGAATTTTAAATATAACTGAGTCACAAAATCAATCAACGTACAAGTGAAACTTATATTTACTTACAAATATAATTTGATAAAAAAAATTAATATATAAATAAATATTATTGTTTATTAAATGTCTTTTTTATATTATTATATTTTAACTTTTATTTTGCTTTTGATACTTCCTATGTTTTTTTATACTCTCTTGTTATAAAAATACTATCTGTATTAATAAGTTTCTTTTAAATTATTATTTTAATTAATTATACGAATCTCCTTTAACTTTTATTACTAGGAATGTTTTTTTCTTGATAATTTCTTAAATAATATACATCTTATCACATCTTAACTGAATTTTTATTTTACTAAAAATACTAATATCAAATATCATTTCATATTATTTAACAGTTCAAGATTCACATTCACTACATATAAATTTATGATAAAATAACGTCTAGTAAGATTATTGAATTGAACCCAATACATCCCAGCTTACATGACACTTGAATATTAAACACAACATCTACACAACACAATAATTTAGCTTCTTTTATTTGTGTAAGAATAAAATCATTTAAAAGAAGACTTCAAGCTATAACTCACAAAAATAATCAAAATTATGATAAACTAATAATCTGATAATGATTTTTAATTTTCAATTTGATAACAGATGAAAAAAGACAAAATTTTAAAAAGAAAATCAAGAGAATTAAAATATTTTATTACCTAGAGAGATTATACTTTTTATTAGATAAAATGAATCCTTACCTTCTCTCCAATAATAAAATAAATAAAATTTTCCTTTTTAAAAATTTAACTTACCTATAAAGTGACAAGGATAACCTTTCTCTGTATTATCAAATTGAATAGCGAAACTTAATATGTCAACACTTTTACCATATTTTTAATTTGACCTATCATACCTATAATTTTGCTTATAGATAAATAGAATATGACCTTTAAACCCCGAATCCTTACATTATCCATATAATAAATAATTTACCTATAAGTATATAAAATTCTCTCCTAATTTAATAAAACTTTTTATTTAATTATTATTATTATAATAATAATTTTTTTTTTATGATAAGAAAGTGTTGATGTCAAAAAAAAAAAAAAGTAGACACTATATTGTCATCATAATTTTAAAGATAAAATTGTAAAAAGAAAATACAGCAGTTATAAAAATATACTTACTCTCTTTGATTAGAGATTATAAACTGTAGATTTAACAGTCACCAAAAATTATAACAAAGGAAACAGCGTGAACACGGGAAAACAGAAGAACAGAATAAGAATCAGGAACGAAGAAGAAGAAGAGTGCAGAAAACCCTAGAAACTAAAATGGCGGAAAAATTAGCCCCCGAAAAGCGTCACAGCTTCACCCACAACGGTACCTTCTAATGTCCCCATCCCTAATGTTTGTTCTCTTTTGTTATGATTTTTCGTCAATTGAATCCGAATCAAACAAAGCCGGTGTGTGATTTTAGGTGAAAAGGTGTTCGAGTGGGATCAAACCCTCGACGAGGTCAATATTTACATAAATCTTCCTCCCAACGTCCATTCCAAGCAATTCTACTGTAAGATTCAGTCCAAGCACCTCGAACTTGGCATCAAAGGCAATCCTCCCTATCTCAACGTAACCCTAATTTTCCTCCACTTCATATCCTTTCTCAATTTCTCTTTTTTTGCTTTTTATTTTATCTTATTTTATTTTCCCCTTATTTATCTGTGTGTTATTTGTCAGCATGATCTCACTTGCCCGGTAAAGACAGATTCTTCTTTCTGGACCCTAGGTAAAGATTTAAGCCATCCCTAATTTTGTTTCCCTTTGTCCCAAATTGTTTTGTATATATATTTTTTGAATTAATCGTATATGCACTCACAGTGTAGAAGTTTTTTAGTGTTGTTTGTTATGATCTAATCAGAAATAATATGAAACCCGGACACTTAGTATGACATGGGTACAATACCACACGGAATAGACATGGATATGTTAAAAAAAATTATAAAATATTTTATATAGTTGTAGAATAATGAGAAACAAAGAGACATCGATCATTTTTTATTAATTCATAACTATGATGATCACAATTTACAAAAATACATTTGTCATAGTAACAAAAAAATATATTTTTTTTTTCTGTACTATAATCAATCCTTGCTGACTGTATCAATAAAAACATCTATGGTCGAACTCAAAATAAATAAATATTGACTCTACACAGTAGCTTACAATTCAGAAGCATTGCTAGGAATATTGGAAGCATCCTAGGAGTATCAGAATCCGACACAGAGATACATTCCCATTTTTTAAGTATTCAGGCTCAATAGCAGAAATAGATGTGTTATAAATTTGTTGATTTTCGTAATAATCTTAAAAGTTATTGAGATTGTGATTTTTAATTGGTTGGTGGTATTTGGCTTTGGAATCAAATGAGGAAGATTTGGTTTTTGAAATCAGTGATGAAATAAATCTTATTTGGTTAAGTTTGTTAGTGATGCTGATTTTGGATGGTGACCTGCAGAGGATGATATAATGCATATAACACTGCAGAAGAGAGATAAAGGCCAGACATGGGCTTCTCCCATATTAGGTCAGGGTCAGTTGGACCCTTACTCTACTGATCTTGAACAGAAGCGTCTCATGCTTCAGAGATTTCAAGAGGAGGTGAGTTTTGCTTTCATCACAATCCTTTTCCAGGTGTTTCAATTTGGAATTCATTTGGAACAATCCCATGATATGTCTAGCATGTGCTTCATCCTTTTGTTGTTATGGTCTGAAATTTTAGTAACTCGTTTTCAGTCTTCTACATGAAAAATTATAGTATGATATTCTTTCTTTTTACTCGCTTATTTCTTGCCAATTCATCTTTACCTCTCATTTTTTTTCTGTGTGTTTGAAGAGAGGTTCGTTCTTTTATCATGATAATAGCTCTGTGTACTGCATTTTCCCAATGGTTGGGAGATCGTAATTTAAAATCATGCAATGCCAAGTGTTTTTTGCAGTTTTTCTTCTTCAGGAAGTTTATAATTGATTAATTTGGGTCTCAAATTCACTAGAATGTCTACTGATTATTTGCTTTTTATGTTATGGATTATTGGCATCTAAGCCTTATTCCTGAGTATTTAACCCTTGCCATTCCAACCTTTATCCATACCATTTTAAGATAAAAAAAAAAAAACTACTTATTACTATTTTTAATATAGTTATGTTGCTCTCGAGTTTTGGTACTGCTCACGTATCAAATCACCAAAAATTCAGTCGTTGTCAAAGTTTATTGTTTTTCTGTATTGGATACATAAGAGTATTACTTTTATACAATAGCTAATTACCTAATTACTAATATTAAGAAGCAATTGCTGACATGGATTCTGCGGTATTAATTCTAATTATTTGATGTCACTTGTATACTTAAAACTGTTGTGTATTCTACACTGTCAAAATGAATTTTATTATGTTTGTTTCTTGTCCTACTAGTTAATGGGCTATTATTATTGCCTTTCATATGTTTCATCTGTTGGCTCTACCCATCTAGCTTCTAGGTTGTGTTCCTCCATTTCCAAAGTGTGTTCTTTGGTTAATACTGTTTGTTGGCCCAATTAGTGTATAACATTGAGAATAGGATCTGATGATCATCAGGTATTATTCATTACTGCGTACTACTTATTTGTGGGTATCTAATAGGGATAAACACAATTGATGTTAAGATTAAATTGTAGTTTTTAAGATGGCTGACTACCAACACTTGATACTTTATTGCTAGATGATACGCTCCTATTTTAGTGTTTGTTTGTCCTATCCAACAAATGTCAAGTTTGCCCGAACGGTCATACTTGCCCTGCTCCCATTAGACGTTTTCAAGGATATTCTTGAACTTGGCAGATAATTTTATTTTTAGTGCATTGCTTAGGTTTTCATCTTGAACTTGGATATTAAGAGGGCTGAATACAAACACTGGATACTTTATTGCTATTTGGTACATTTATACTTTAGCGTTTGATATATAGGATACTAAGAGGAGACAAGGCACTTGCCTAAAACCCTAACCATAAAGCTAGGTACACACAAAGGGAAAAAATAATAAAAAATTATATTACATCTCAACGACTTCCCCTCAAGCTGCAGCATATAGATCATATGTACCAAGCTTGGAACATATAAATTGAACCCTAGGTCCTCTTAGAAGATTATTTAGAATGTCTTTGAGTTATTCATTATAAATTCAGTTCATTGAAGTTTATATATATATATATAAACAGTTCAGTTTTTATAGTTTAGTTGGTTTTGGTTCTTAAAAGTTTTTTTTTTTCTAAAACCCGTTCCTACCTTAGTAGAATTCACAGAAATTGTCTATACAAATACAAGAGAATTTCACAGACATCGTCAACAAGATAAGGTTTATCCACTTCTTCTGGAATATCTCTTCTAAATCACAGTGCCAGTGCAGCTGGTCGATTGCTGATTCCTAAACTTCTGCATCTTGGACTAACATAAAGTGATTTAAAAATTAACTTGATGATTATTAAATTGCGATTTGGTCAGGTTCAAGAACTGTCTGTTGCCCCAGCTAAAGATTGCTTTATACTATTGATAGCCTTAGTTTATAGTGGCACAATCTTTCAGGTGTTGCTTGTTTGGAACCCAGATTTTAATAGTTCAGATGATGATGATCTTATTGCCTTAATCAAACCACTACTCATGATTCTGTTGTGCCTCCTGCAGAATCCAGGTTTTGATTTTTCACAAGCTCAATTTTCTGGAAACTGTCCTGATCCAAGGACCTTCATGGGTGGAATACGATCAGATTGATGATCTTAGATGCTGCAATGTTTATTTGTCTGCTCTAAGACGATCAGATGGTAATAATATATGTGATATTTGTCTCCTAATTTGATGTAATGTAATTGAGGCGGTCTTAATGCACTTCCTCTAAGGAATGATGACTAACTGTATTGAGTCGTGGTATTTGTCATTCACTTCGGTGACTCTTGGGCATTTAAATATGTATATAAGACATGTATCATTTGTCTAACTTGAGGTATTTTAAAGTCTTCTGTGGAGGAGTTGATTAGATAATACACAACAAAAATCATATAGTATTATGAAATAATTATTTGTTGGTTTTACTTTTACTGTAAAAAATTAATCCATCTTTTCATCATGCTAGTTATTCCAAACACTGTTAAATGAAGTGGTAAATAATTAAGAACAAATTCATTTTGTTTGAACAATAAATAAGATTTTTTTTGCTGTTTAAGGAGTTTGGTGTTAAAAGATAAAAACTGTAAATTATAGCATGACAAAGATGCTTCTCTTTCTCCTCAAAATTAACTTCTGAAAAAGTAATGTAGTTCTTCCTTATGTTCACAATAGATAAGTTTTTTCTCCTTTGGAGCTTGGAAGTTTTGCACTTGCAAGTGAAGTGAAACCATTATAAAAGAGTAGAAAGGGTATTTTACATTTGAATTAAATTACACTTGCACTTCCTTTTGTTCACAAAATGACGCACATACCGTTAATTTTTTTCCTCTGAAAATGCAACTATCATTTTTACTCTTCCGGTTTTGTTTCCCAAACTCATTTAACCAATATCATGAAAAACATTACAGTTTGAAACATGTTTATGGAATAAGAATAATTAGCGAAAACTCAATTCTTCCTCCCTGGCACCACCCTCTGACAAGTTCATAATATATTTAATTACCATTTTTTCAGTTCAAGTTTACTTTCTTTCCAAGTCAAGTTCTTTCACATCAAAAAGCTTCAAATAAGTAGTTATGAAATCAAATGGATCAAATGAAAAAATTCATATTTGTTCCAAAATACAATCTAAAACAATAAAGTACATATTAACTCTCTTGTTCAAGTTGTAAATAAATTTTTAAGTGATATCACTTTTGGTTTCAATATTATGTTAAATGTTTGGCAATATATTTTAGAAAGACAAAGAAAGTGTTTTAGTCTTTTATTCACTCTGATTGATCAAACAAACGATAACTTAAGCACTCATTCTAAAAAAAAATAATCAATTTTTTTTCTCATTCAAACTATTAATTATAACGAGAAATCATATTATCTAAATAATTAAATGAATACTTAAGTAACATTTTTATTATTTTACTTCAACGTCATTACTAAAAATCAATTGAATTGAGATAATTTTCTTTTTTAATTTACAAAACATTTGTTCAACAATATAACTTAATATTTTTGTCTCAATTCAATTGAAAAACAACATTCAATTTCCATACTAAAGAAGACATGCAAAAGGTTATGTAAATCATATATATATATATATATATATATATATATATATATATATATATATATTTCTCATTATTAAGATATACACAATTTATTTTAAACCAAACAATAAACTCTCCGTGTGTGTGTGTTAGTC
>Ga0099825_1008794_pt1 | contig 11769 bp, 10 predicted proteins | sample SiratroredBW_FD_76838 | JGI IMG/M metagenome (GOLD analysis project Ga0099825, IMG submission 76838) | Root nodule microbial communities of legume samples collected from California, USA - Siratro red BW | ecosystem: Host-associated > Plants > Roots > Nodule | place: USA: California | collected...
AAGACAACCACTATCAGAGGCCTAAATGGCAAATGTACTGTGCTATACATGGTGCTTGTTGGTGCATCATGGGGGTTTACTTTTTCTAGTCTTGGCATAATTTGTGGTCTGATTGGCTTTGTTAATAATATAACGTTTGCTTACCAAGAAACATTCAATCACAATGTGTTTGTTATAATCATACAACAGAAAATGAGAAAAGAGGTTCAAGGAGAAAAAAGTAGGCTGCAACTGATGGAAGTATCAGTACTACTGCTGAAATACTATTCTGCAACTGTAATATGATGCTGTTGCCAAGCACTACAATATTCTGATATACAACAGCAGATTAAACTGCACAATAAATTGAAGATTTAGCACAGACAGACAATTTATTTATGAGATGGCTAATCTTTGTTCAAGCCTTTAAGAATCATGTTCATGAATTTGGAGCCTCTCAGCAACATGACTCATGTTAGGTCTCCCCTCTCTGTCTTCCTTTACACATTCCAAAGCCACCGTTGCCAAAATCTCCATCTCATTCATGCCATAGTTTGATCCCAAAGCAGGGTCAACTATCTCATCCACCCAAGATGATCCCAATTCTGATCCTTTCCTCTTTTTCTCCCTCACCCATGTCACCAACCTCTCATAATGAAATGAGTCTGCTTCAAGTTCTGTGAGTTGGACACCTGTTGTTGGGCTCCTTCCAGTGATCATCTCCAAGACAACAATGCCATAGCTGTACACATCCACCTTGGAAGTGATTGGCAAGTTGAAAACCCATTCAGGTGCCATGTAACCTCTTGTTCCTCTTATCCTTGAGAAGCTTGAATTGTGGAGGTTGTTCCGGTGAAGTAGCTTAGACAAGCCAAAATCCCCTACTTTTGGTTTATAATCAGAGTCAAGAAGTATATTTTGGGGTTTGATGTCACAATGCAAAATCCACTCCAAGCATTCTTCATGCAAGTAGGCCAGACCCCTTGCTGTTCCCAGAGCAATGTTATACCTTTTGCTCCAGTCAAGTACATTTGAACTTGGTGAGAGATTCTGAGCCAAAGAACCATTCTCCATGTACTCATAAACCAACAATCTATGCTTTCCCTCTGCACAATACCCCAACATGCCAATCAAATTCATGTGGTTAAGCCTTCCAATGATGCTCACTTCAGCCAGAAACTCACTCTCTCCTTGGTTTGCCACTTCATGTAGTCTTTTTATTGCCACAACTCGATCATCAGACAAGAAACCTTTATACACGGTACCTCCACCCCCGCTTCCAATCTCTTCACTGAAACCTTTAGTGGCGTGTTTCAGTTCAGAGTAACTGAATCTCCTAAACCCCGTTGCAGCTGCAAGAACATAACATTGTCTAGGTAACATCCCCTTATTCCTGAACAAGAAACACCACACCATAAAGATGCACACGACCTCAATTCCACCGAAGGCAATCGCAAACCATAACATGAACTTCACCAACTCATTTTCTTTTTCTTCTACGTAAGGTCTCTCTAGTACTTTAAGTCCTCCACCATTTCTTCCACAAACCAAACCATTGTTGATAGGGCTCTCATCATAGACGTGGAGGGGCAGAGGCAGTTTCAGGAAGAATGAGTCGGCGAAACTCGGTGAACGTTTGCCATTTAACAACTGTGTCTTGAGATAGCACTGACCATTAACACTACTCAAAGTGCTGTGTCGAAACCCTTTGCATTCGCACAACCGCGAGCACAGACTCACACATTGTTGGTACGTGTGATTCTCAAAGAGGCCATAGTCATATCCGTAAAAATCAACTCCAGGTAAGCTTAGAAAGCGAGATTTCTGCTCAGTGTTGTTGTTGCACCAAAGTTGGAAACTGGGTATGCAACCCTGAGACCAGTCTTCGCTATCAAGCCATCTGTATCCTGTTTCCATTCAAGGAGAAATAATAAGCATTTATACCAAAAAGAACAAGCTAAAGATAATAATACCATGCCTTGATTCTCTCGTGCAACCATTTTCTTTTTTAAACTCAAGATATCTCAAACCAAGGACTAATACTACTGCTAGTAATAATTTTTCAACTATGGCATTTTGAAAAAGCTTCAAAATTGAAGTGAACAAGTTAATTTTAATAATGAAAGTTACAATTTTTTTTTTTCTATTGTTTTGTTTAAATACCTGGAACACAGGAACACTTTCTTCCAGTTCTTGGGTCATAGCTGCAAATACTGCTGGGTCCACAAATCCCATGAATAAAACAAGGTTGTCGCCGAAATAGTCCTGACACAGACCACTTGTCTTCTCCGTCTTTCATGCTATAGAAACGAACATTGCCGTCGTGATCGAGGGTCAATCTGCGTAGGAGTATCATTCCGTAATCACTTGTTTTGAAAGAGAAGTTATCAGAAGAAACCAAATAGCCCAAATCATCCACCACAACGACCCTGCTATCGTTGAAAATGGATCTACCATTGCCGTTGCCATTCCCGAAGTTATTGCTCTGAAGCCAGGCGTAAGGCCAGTAAACGCTGGACACTCGAGGGCCATTGTACATGAGGCGTAGAACGTTCTCGAAGTCGAAGAAGAGCTTGTAGAAACCGGAGGAGTAGTTGCTCCCACTTCTCGAGGAGACCAGGTTGGTGCTCCCTCTCAGAGGCTGATTCGGAAGAAGCGTGTCGGTTGGGAAATCGAAGCTTTGCCACAAAACAGCGCTGTCGGATGAATGTTCGAGGAGTACGAGGTTGCCGGAGTCGTACAAACGTAAGTGGACTTGTTTGGATGCGGTGGCGGTGTTGGTGGACCACACTTGGAACTGGGCGGCGTCGGTGAGTACGAGGTTACCGGATTTGAGAAGGGAGAGCGTGGAGCGTTTTCCATTAACGGGGTAGGCCCGGTTGGCCATCCAAACGAGTGTGTTGGGAGAGTGCGTGTACCATATTGCGAAGCAGAAAGCGTTTTGTCCGACGGCGTAAAAGCCTGCTGTGAATGTTGGTTTGGGTGATGAGACTATGATGTCTTCTTTGAAATTCTCAACGGAGAGAGAGAAGGAAGATGAAGAAGCATGCAAGTTATGGAAGAATATCAGAGCAATGCAACACAGTGTTGAAGCTGCCATTAATGGATTTTCTCATGCTATGCTGAACCTCATGATGGTCTTGTTCTATGAAGAATATATCATAAATAACAAAAATGAAGGAGCATTTAAAGACGAGGGAGGTCAATGGTGATGCATTTCCTCGGTTTGAATAAAACTTTTGCGTGGAGGTTGGTGCTTGACTAATAATTCATTCACGCACCACTTTTGTTTCATCGTAGGATGTAAATTCATTAGCTCCATTCAATTACTTATTTTCTCAATAACAACTCAATTAATCGGCAATCAACAATATTAATCCATTATTAGCAATATCTTATGTTCTTGGATTGCATCAGTCCTATCAAGTCTAGGAGAAGATTTGACAATCAATGGAGGACTATCTTCGTAAGATCAAAAGCATTGTGGGTGAGTTTGCTAATGCTGGCGTTCTGCTGCATCATGAAGAATATGTTAATGCGATTCTGGAAGGAGTTCCATTTGATTATGTGTTAGTTGTCTTAAACAAAGTGCACGCCTTCTATTACTAAAATTGAAGCTCTTCTCATTGGTTATGAAACTCGTGATGGTGGTAACTTTGGTAAATTATTGCTGATAACATTGAGGGACTTCTCATAACTAAGGCCAAGAAATGCATTTTAGTTACTATAAAATAATCTACTAATCTGCAAAGCTGGCAATTGAAATTCAACCTTCTATACTTATCACCTTTAAAAGGAGGATCAAACAAGTCAAAATAAAGTTGAATACAACAAGCGTAGTGTAAAGCACCCAGTACAAATCAAATTTGAAGCCAGATGCTTTCTTGTATGAAAACTCTTGTGGAGATCACCATTGTTCTCTGGGACGGCCGTCAGAGAATACAGGAAGAAGGGCCTCTTCATCATTCTGTCTCGAGTATTTAACTTGTTTATCTTTTGTCTTTCTTTGTCCAATCTCCAATATTTCAGAATCGTCATCAAAATCTGGTGGCAAACTGTCATCGTCTTCATCACTCCAGTCATCATCAAAATCCTCATATCCTTCGTCACTCACTAAATCATCAACTTCTTCTGACCATGCTTCTTCCCCTTGATCACTTTCATCTTCTCTACCATCACCTCTCAGGCTATCTTCAAGGGTCTTGCGAGCATCTCCCTTGGGGAATCGCGGAACATTAACCAGGACACGAAGCTTTTCCTTTACAAGCAACAACCGGTCCTTGTCCACCAACTGAGAGTCCCTGTAAGCCTCCCTCAGAAACACGGAATCTCTATCTCCCTTCAGAGAGACATAAAACATATCAGGATGCCTTATCAACATCCCCCTCAGCTGCTGAGAGAATCTGAACTCCTCGCGAAAGTGTGTGAAGTGATCAACAAGGGTCCTCTTCTCAAGTGTAAGACTCAGAATCTCATGAACAACTCCACAAGCATGTTTTTCCTTCTCCCTTGTCCCTGCCCTCAGCGCTGAGAAATCAGAGTAAGGCGAAATATAAGGCAAGTCTCTGAATTGCATAATCTTCCTCATCTCACCCTTTGAAAGATTAAGACCCTTTGGAAGCTTCACCCTGTGGAACTTCAGAGGTCTGTCTATGATCAAATTCTGCTCCTCCAGTTCCCTGATGCGATTGTCCTCAGCCGATAGCTCAGCCGCTGAAACCGCAAGCTCAGGGTCCCAATGAGTGAGTTCCAAGGCAGGGCCACGCTCAGTTGCAACCACTTTGAAGTACTGAGGGTACCTATGACAAATGGTGTCACGAAATCCTTGAGGAAGACCAAAATCATTCCTGAGATGTGCAATTTTCTCCAACAAAATCCGCTTTTCCAGTGACATCATCAACAACTTCCTGAGCTTCACAACCACCAACTCTTCCATCTCATTCCTAATCTTCAATTCCTCAAAATAGAGTCTTTCAGCTTCAGGGGTCATTTTGAATTTGAGAGAGTAAACACCTTCTTCCATAATCTGAAACACGGCTGGGAATTTCTTCAATATGGCAATAAGTTTCCTCCTTTTATCAAGACCCAAATCTCTTTTAAACTTGCCAAGCTGCTTCAGCGACATAACCCTATCTGGTTGAGCCACCAGAATACTCCTCACCCTCAGAACGAATTTCAGCTTCTTGTCCCTCTGAATCACGTTGTCAAACGGAAGCTCTTTCCTTCTCTTCACCGCCGCTGTTATTATGGGCCTCACCGCATCAGATTTCGGTCTTCCATGCGGCGATTGTGATGGGACCCAACTCAGATTTGTTCCCCAAAAATGGGACTTTTGGAGGGTGCAATTGAGTTTGACGGAAAGATTGGGTTTTGCATGGAAAGGAAGTGCGTTTGAGATGAAGAAAGGTAAAGGGGTGGATGATGAAGGTGAAGAGAGTAGGAGTGAAGGCTCCATCTCTTCTATCACTCAACAACAACAACAACACAAAAACCCTAAATCCTAAACAACAAATAGATAGAAACAGAAAATTGCAGAAATGATGAGAAGAAGAGGAAAAAGATGAGACTCACTCAGTGTGTGTGTGTGATGATAAACCCCGTGCGGAAACAATATCTTAGGGTTCTTCTCTATCTATTTCCAAATATAACATTCACAATTCATTATTTATTATATCTCTTCAAACTTAATTAAGAAAATTACATTAATGTCAAAAATAAGAATGAAAAATTGAGTATCATGTTCTTGTTCGTGGATTTCTTATATTTCATATTAAAATATTTGATATTGTTTATAGATATATTGTATTTCATATTAAAATGTTTGATATTTCTTTACTAAATTGTTTTTTGCATCTTCATTTATTGTACCATTTTATTTTTTTGAATAATTTTTTTAACCTTTTTTTAATTCATGCACTCGTGACACATTCATTCAAGTATTTGTGGTGATCTTAATTCAAAATGGTTTCAAAAACATAGTTTGATTATCATAGTTTCAAAATTAATTTAATTTTTATACCATTTCATTTCATTCTAATAATTTATTAAAACGAACCATGAGATTTATATTAACATTTATTCAAAAAAAAAAAAAAAAAAAACATCTTCTATAAAAATACTTTTCCTAAACTCTAATTACTTAGTGGATCTTTCTTTCTGTTAAGAGACTTTACATAATTTTTAATTAAACCAAATTAATTCTTGTATCATTATAAAAATAATCTATAAAATTTATTTTTTTTTTATTAAAATTTTAATTCTAAATCTCGTCGAAAACAAAACTGTATTCCCAATTATTATTATTATATAAGCTAAGAATATCATATATATTATAAAAGATAAAGAACATGTAAACGAGGTCATGACAGGAAATATTAAATTAATAACATTTGTGTTGACTAATTTAATAAAAAAACTAAGAATTAAAATTGAGAATTGGACATTAAGAAGCATTTTTATGCCTTTTGAAAGCACAATAAGATCCTGCATGTTGTTTTATCTTTCTTCTCTTTGGAGTAGAGAGAAACAAATTTATTTAGTCCGAACTTGGGATTGAAAGCATGTGCTTTCATAGCTCAGTTGGTTAGAGCACCCGTTTAGTAAGCGGGAGGTCTTGAGTTCGACTCTCAATGAAAGCAAGATCATAACTTTTTCTTCTTCAGAAAGTAGATTTTTTTTTTTTTCTTTTCAAAGGAAATGTTCCAGAAATGAGATGCATAATTGATTGAAGAAAGTGGAATGGATGAGTTGGAGTGAGAATGATGAATGTCATTCCATTTGCATGTGATGAGATGTGGGGGCAGATTCATTCCAGCCAAAGCAGTTGAAACAAGGCAAAAGAATGGATCTTTGGAAGGCAGTGAGAAGGTAGGAGATGCCCAGAAAACAGTGGCAGCAGCAGCAGCATGAATGCAAGAAAGGGTCATCATAGGGACTGTCTCCTCCTCCACCTGCCTTGTGGTGCCTTTGATGGAGATGACCCATTTCTTAGCTTTTGGACAAAATCTAAACCAAGAATTCAGACATAACTAGAAAGGAGCACAAGGAAATAAACAAGAAAATTGAAGCTGAGTGATAATATTATTTGATGTTACATCCAAGTATTGTATGTGAAGAATGACAAAGAGATTGAATGGGTTGGTAGATATAGAGAAAGTTGGAGGAAGGGGACATTCCTATCCCTCCAAACGACCCTCTACGATTGCCAATAATGATTGCTACTTTGGACATTCCTATCAGATACCTCTACAATCAATCATTACTCTATCTGTGTTGAAGTTTATCCACAAAAACCTTTCTTTCTTAAAATTTAATACTTTTCGTTTATCACCAACCAGTTAAAATCAAATGGGGATAACGCCATTGATTAACTCATAAAAATATTTTTACGTATTGTTTATTAAATGATATTGACTTGAAAAGGGATTATTTTAGTTGTACCTCTTGTTCAATAATTGCGTTTAATTAAATTGCACTGATTCAAAGTGAAGGTCAAATAATCAAGGACTTGACTTAGGGAAAAATTCCTTAGATGTGTATTGGATCAACTCTTCCCGTTTTCTTACAGGTTAGCTAGTTATTTATTTTTACATACAAACAAATTTCAACAGCTGTGAAATTTATTTTACATACAAACAAATAAATCTAATTACCATATTTAACAGGTGTAAAATTAGTTAAGTTTACTCTTGAATATGTTTTAGCCTTTTTTTTCTTATTCGGTAAAGGTTTTTCCTGTGTTTCAAGTGAAAGGTCATTAATATCATCTCATTCCATTAATCCATCTTGTTGCAAATTATAAATTTGATTTTAGAACAATAATAACTAGAAATCTAAAAGAACACTTTCACATTTTTCTCGTGGACATTAAGTGCGCAGAAGGAAAGGAATAACACAATTAGTGGAATTTGAAACTACTTAAATATATTAAAGGCTGGGTAGTCTCAGTCAGTCTCAACAATGTCAGAAATTTTCTTTAAAAGTTAACATCCTGGGGCCATAATTTGAAAACTGGGTTTGGTACTAATTGTAGTATGAAAAAGGGCGTGAGAAACAGCATTGTAAATTTGAAGGCAGAGAGATGGATACATACGGATGATGGTCATTTGAAACCATAGAGGGGAATGATTTTATCACACCATCTGTTACGAAAAACTGTTCATTCTAATTTCTAATGGTATGACTTGCAATTAAACCATTTTGATCTATTGATGAGATTGCCACTGCCTCCGTCCCTTGTTTCCCATTGCACCATTCAAAACCATATCTGTATATATGGACATCTACAGACATCCTTGTGAGAAATGATGTCATGTGAAACACTACTATACAAGTTTGACATTATTCTCGCTTATCCTCCTCCAGATCTTCCCCAAAGGCAAGATCAGTCTTCCGATCAAGTTTGGCTGCCACATCCCCAGTTATCTTTGCTACACTGCTTGTCAGAGAGATACCCTCCTCATCAAAGTCATCTCCCGATTCCTCCAAGTATGCATATCTTCAAACAAACATATAAATGCAATCAGTCTTTTCCAATAATAGAACAGCACGAAAACAGAAAGAAAAACGTCCCATCGAGGCATGGAGAAGCAGTATGAGCAAGAGAGAAAACCACTGATTTAATATAAGAAGATTACTGATTTATTTAATGATTAAAATGTATAATATTCATAGTACTAAAGTACTATTGTTATGTAAGCAAATAAAGAAATACCTAACCTAAAAAAAGTATGATGTTGGAGATCAGGTTAGCATTTCTCCAACAGAGATGAAGTCAAGTAGTGACTAAGACAAGAACTATCTAGACCCAACATATATTAACAGGGTTAATAATTAAAACCATTATCACTGTTGACAAACTTAACTTCAAGTATTGGTTTATAAAGCGTATACAAAAAATATCCCATGGAGGATAGCAGGTTATCATTCGCCTATACACACACACAAGTCAAGTAGCAACTGCAAGACTACGATTATCTAGGCCCACTAATTGATTAGCATAGCTAAAAACACTAATTCGTGCAGTGGGTTAAAGATATATATTGAAAATAACACATTGAAACTAATATGACCACTAAGTTCTAAAAATGGTCTAATTTTAACTTAGAATTCATTCATTCTGAAAGAAGGAAATGTCTACATGGAGTTCCAACTAGCTACAAGAAGACTCTGAACACCAATAAAGAAACTAAAATTGCACACAATTTTCCCCTTGCATATGCAAGGCTGTTGACAAATTTGTAACTATAGTAACCGGTTACAAAGGGCAACTTTACTGTTAGGTCATATACAAATGGAAGAAGGCCTTTACGGCCTTGAGCAATTAATTACTATGGGAATGATTTGGAAAATTGAAAGAGCTGAGTGGGTAACGGGATACAGATAAAGCCAAGAAGAACAAAACTGATTATTAGGCACTCTCCTTCGCGAGGGAGTAACAACACTTGTGGTGTGTGTGGATGACATATCAGAGACAGAAAACGAAGACATAACAGCCACAACACTGCATATAAAGAATTACTACTTTTTGTATGCTTTTAGGCATAATTTGAGCAGCGACATACAGTGGCACAACTAATCTCTCATGACATCAAGTTGCAAAAATAGTTGTCTCATTTTCTACATTGGCACACACATATAGCCAAAAATTGAAATATATAATGAAGGTTAAATGAAATTTCGCATTTTCTTCTATAGGTTAAAGGAAAGTAGCTTAGTGTATCTAATCTAACAGTATATGATTCAAACAAAATCCAACAGCCACCTAAATGTGCAAGTTTGCAGTGAAATGAAAAAAAAAATCAGCAAATGAAGACCAGAAGCAACTATTGCTATCGCAATAAGTACTTCTATGCTAAAGAATATTAAAAGCATTTCAAATAACAGGTTAAATATATTAGCATAAAAACACCAAGTAACTGGCATAAAAAAACACCATTCACCACACCAAGGCCATGGAAAAAATAAGTACCTAGTAGGGTTCCGAGAAGGAGCCCAAAGTACACATATCACCAGCAAGAGAGCATATGAAAGCAGACACCAGAAGGCTGGAATAATCCAAGCGATTTGCCACAACTCACTCAATGGATCAGTAGCGTTGAAGTATAGCTGGTTGAACACAAAAGAAGCCAGATAATTAGCAACACTGACACGAATAAAAATGCTTAAATAAAACATGACTTGAAACTCCGGCTCTAAAATTACAAATTTCTGTACATCAGATATCTTTTCCAATAACTACCTCAAAGCCAATCCATGCAATGGACAGTAGCACAGACACCGCGAGTGTGTTTGTAAACTTTCGGTAGAGCTCCAGTTTAGCTAAGTTTCTCCTTGTCTGCATCCATAAATAACAACACAATCAAAGAACAATAGGCGCAAACGTTACTCAAACAAGTCATGCCTGCTGAACCAAACACACTGAACTAGAGTTTATAGCTGTACAGCGAAACAGTCAAAACTCAAACCAAGGCAGCATTCACTCCGTTACCATCATAAACTAAATCAATAACAACAACACACTAGAAAACCCAAGGTTTTGGAATTGCCTGCAGTTTCTCCAAGGTTTTGGACAACGATGAGAAAATCCATAAAATGAAGCAGGAATCAAGGCAAACAACAGGGAGCACCAAAAGCAGCTTGGTCTTCCCGGAGAAGTCATTGATGTTCCCCAAATGCTCAACAAGCTCAAGGGCCTCAGAGGCAACAAAATACAGCAGACCAAGAAGAAGCACTCTGTAAGCAATCCTGTTCCCACCGAGCGTGGGGCGAACAACCCCATAGCCCATGGAGACAACCAACAGCAGCAGCCGCGACAGCGTCTTCTTGACCGAAGTAAAGGTGACAGCCCAGAGGGTAATCCCCATGGGTCTAGTCCCAGTGGAGTTAAAATTAACATACTCGAAATACCACACAGCCATCTCACACATTCCAAGCGCAATAACAGCGGTGATGTGATAATGCAAGTGGATAATGTCTTTCCAAAACTGAACAAACCTCAAAAACCAACAAAGACCGAGTAAAAGATAAGCCAGAGACATGAAGCCATAGAGGGTCATGAGAGGGGCCATTTTGCCAGGCAAGTACCCATTAGGGTTACGCCACACGGTCCTTCCCTGAATGGTGGTGCCCTTAAGGGAAGGGTCGCAGAACATGAAGTAGAGGTAGTACATACCGGTGCCGTTGATGTCAAGGGTCATCGGATCCATCTGGACCTGTTCTTCGGTTCCCTGGAAGAAGGTTTTGATGCGCTTCGGCAACTCGGGGTTCTCGGGGTTCTTCTGGATTATGACTTCGCCGAGGTTGCAGATCCGCTCCTTGGCCAGCTTCGGATCGCAGCAAATCAAATCGGATTTGAGGTAGGAACCTCCGATCCGGTTCCGATCCCGTACCTCTAGCAGTATGGCCTCCACTAGCCCCGTGTTCTGCTGCATCCTCCCCTGCACGCTTGCGGATTCACGCGGACGAGTAAACGTCACCGTTTCGAACCTGAATCCAATTGAATGGAATGAGAAACCCTAACTAACCCTAGAAATGAGAGAGAGTGACGGGGAAGTAGACCTGATGAAGGATTTGGCCAAGAGCGCTTCGCTGCCTCCGTGGAAGAAGAAGGCGTCGGAGCGGTGGGTGAAGGGCTCGTTGGAGTAGTCGTGGATGGAGGCATTGATCGGAGTTAGTAACAGTGAGAGGAGGAGGAGGAGAGGAAGCGCGTGAGACTCAAACGCCGTCATCACCGTCGTCGTGGTTGCCGTGAAAGACGCACATGCAACGAGCAATGTGATGCGATGCGAT
>Ga0099825_1008795_pt1 | contig 11768 bp, 5 predicted proteins | sample SiratroredBW_FD_76838 | JGI IMG/M metagenome (GOLD analysis project Ga0099825, IMG submission 76838) | Root nodule microbial communities of legume samples collected from California, USA - Siratro red BW | ecosystem: Host-associated > Plants > Roots > Nodule | place: USA: California | collected...
CATGAAGCAGCCACACTTTACATTCACATAGGTGGTCTTGATTCTAGCACCCTCGCAATTTTAGCACCATTAGAAAATCTTAAGCGATTAACTCAACCTCCTCACTTGACAAGCGGAAAAAGCGCTAAGAACCTTGATATGACAATTAATTGTTGTGCTTACAATCATTCTGATGATGTACTTTAACTACATTGAACTCAAGACTTAACGTAATGTCAAGCATTGAGTTGAATTTCCATCATTGATGATTTTCAGTCATGGGCTTGAGTTCCCTCCCCCTTGATATTTTATTCACCAAGTCTCTTTGTAATCCTGTAGTAAAAGGATCTGCCAAGTTTTGACTAGATTTCACATAGTCAATTGTAATAACTCCATTGATTATTAATTCTCTGACACGCGTCACTTACTGTATTCAGAATATACCCATGCACATGTAGTTATCAGTTTCTCACTTATGTCTCCTCCTTAGTTGATCAATGGTTTTATTTTCAGATTTGCCTGGTATTGGTGTGTTAATAACATATACCAAATGAAGCGAATTCAATAGAAAATGAAATCGTTTATGCCATCTCAGGAAGTGTCCCCCATCAAAATAATTCAATTTGACGATGATAGTAGCCATGTTCTTGATTGAAGCCATTACAAAAAATATTTCTTTAGATTACTAATACAAGATTATAATGATGACTTCAAAGTGTGTAACAAATATCACTTTCCTAAAAAAATATTTGTCCTCTACACTGCACAAGTCAACAAATTTTCTTAAAGATACGATGAAGTTTTTTGTTTACACTTGCATGAGTGAAAACAATCATACAAGTTTTTTGACTCTTCTTTTCTTAAGTTGTTCGTATATAAAATATAGAAACAAAACATTCAAACCTTTAAGAAACAGTTTAAAACTTTCAAAAAATTGATTAACCACTTTGAAAACCACAAAAAACTAATTAACCGTATTTGATGACATCAAACGTGAGACTTTTAACATTTAAAAATGTTTAGCATTCTCACCCTTGAGTTTTGCCTTAGGAAAGCAAAACCATCTTGTCAAAATGCAAACTCAACAAGATGAAGAGGAAAGGAAATCAAACCAAGAAAATCCTTGGAGGTATTTGGCTCCCCTATATTGAAAAATAGGATCAAATCCATGAATTGATAAATTATTTTTAACAAAAATAAATGTAAAAATTATCTTTAAAGAGGTTTTCTTTCTTTATCTTTTATTTTTCAAATCCTCACAATATGACATTACTAGTAATTGTAAGGAAAAAACACATTCAAATAACTCAATATTTTTTGTTTCTATTATAATATTATGTTCAATTGTATCATTATTAAGAACAAGAAACTTATAGATAACATTGTGTTTCACATAGTCTTAAAGTATACAATCAAAAGTTTTAAAATCCATTTTCCTTTTTCCTAGAATCAGGTAGCATTTAGAACATATTTTTCTTTTTCTAGAATCAAGTAGCATCACTTTAGTTAAACATCCCTATACTTTATAGGTATTTAAGCACTACAAGAACAAATCGAAATAGCTGCCAAAAAAATGTGTGGGTCAAACCCACTCTAAAATGCCACAGCCCACGTAACGTGGATAAGACATTTAAAAAAACAAAAACAAAACAAAGCGAGGGTGTGACCCATGCACCAAAATATTATTTATAATTAATTAATTGCAAGCAACATAGGCTAGACTCACGCAAAACACAAAAAGAAAATTCAAAAAAAATAAATAAAACCAAGCAGGGGGCTAGACCCACATACCACAATATTGTTTTGAATTAATTAATTATAAGTAGTATGGGTTCTACCCACGCATAATGAAAAAAAAAAATAGCACACACAATAATAAAATGTAAAAGAAAATTAAAAAAAAATAAAACCAAGCGGAGACCAGACTCACACAAAATGCAAAAGAAAACTAAAAAAAAAATAAAACTAAGCGGAGGCCAGACCCACGCAAAATGCAAAAGAAAACTAGAAAAAAATAAAACTAAGTGGAACCAGACTCACGCACCACAATATTATTTTGAATTAATTAATTACAAGTAAAAATAAAAAAATAAATAAAATAACACGCACAATAATAAAATACAAAAAAAATTAAAAAAATAAAATAAAATCATGCGGGAATGAGACCCAAACATCATAATATTATAATAATTATAATTGAATTAATAAGTATAATAATAACCGTAACATTGAAATGTGAAAATGTATTTTGAAGAAGAGGAAGAAAATATGTAGATATGTCCTGTGGTAAGGGGAGAGATGTCTAGTAAAAGGCTGTTGTTACATAGAAGAAGAGAAGATAGAAATAAAGATGGAGAAGGATGCAGTCAAGACATATTAGCGCGACTTCTGGAGGAACTCGCTATTTGCAGAGAAGACCCAACGTTCGAGTGTGGATTCTTGTTTCCAGACATGAAGGACCGCATCCAAAGAGCTATGCTACAGGATCACCATCGGAGCTGGCCAGAAAAGTAGGCACCTAGCAGATTTGCAATACTTTGTTTTTACAACATGAAGTAACCACAAGGAGTGCAATAAGGAAAACATTTACGTTATCAAATGGAAAAACAAAAGTCCCTAAAGTGGTTCAGAGAAGGCGCCCTGGCATGCTGTTAGGTTGCAAGAGCCACAAAGTAGTTAGAGTTGCTGTTGATGCTTTCCTAACATACGAACATCCACATGCCTCAAAACTAGTATACATTTAGCGTAAGTAAGTTTGAGATATTATTTTGGTCTTGGAATTTGTTCAATTATGTATGAGTGAACGTATGGAAGTGTGAGAAAGGTAAAGAGTGCATCTTATGGGCTTCAAATCTCCACGTCGATAGTAAGGTGCCAAATAATCTAGTTATTTTCTGTTTTGATATCATGAACACTTTTCCATTCAGAATTTGCAGCTTCTGGTTAAAAAGGTGACGAAAATGGATGTTTTTTGTAGTCATGCTTTTTGTTCTCATAAAAAGAAAGGGATGTGAAAGGTGACCTCGTATTGTGAAGTGAAGACACGAGAAAAGCGCCTGTGCTTGTTGCATATCTTTGTTTTCATGTATTTTGTTGGATCTGCTCCTTGTATTAGAATAATACTCAGAAAGTTTAGTTCAGCATATAACTCCAATAGTTTTTTTCTTTTACTTTTCAATATATTTTCTTTTTTTTTTTTTTTTTTTTAAATATATTTTTTTTTTTCTTTTTTTTTTTTATTTTTTTTTTTTTTTTTTTTTTTTTTATTTTTCAATATTTTTTTTTTTTTTTTTTTTTACTTTTCAAGATATTTTCCTTTTTCCTTTTACTTTTCAAGATATTTTTCTTGCCAAATTTCTCACGGTGTAATTAATTGTCGGCTATTTGAAATAGTATATCCAAAAAAAGAAATTATTTACATTAAAAACATCACTATTGGAACCATAGGATTATAAAAAATATACAATAATGTAACTTAACAAATTTATCATAATCAAATTTTTCTTGAATTTTTAATCATTATTTTAAAAATATATTTTCTAGTTTATGAATAATTTATTTATCATATTTAGTATATGGACCTGCCTCTTTAGTTAGGCTAAGTTCACTTGAAACCTACATCGCCTAACTTCCTCATTGTAGTCAAAGTTTCTTTTCATAATCTCTGTTCAGATAAACACAAGTCTAGACAATAAGACTTAATGTTCAACAAGCTATTAATCGGTCTTACCTGAAAACAAGGCAGCAAGATCCTCCACAAGAGGAAGGTTTAGGAGTGTTTTACTATTTATAAGGCGAGGAAGGTGCTTTATTATTTCGAGAAGAAATTATTATCATTAAAAGTTTGGTTATCCAACATTCTAAAACTTTCATTCAATATTGACATTTCAATGCTAATAATATCATCTATTAAAGCTTATATTATAAATACAAACTCATTATACTTAACTTAATCTCTCACTTCAACTTAAACAAATATTTTTTTTATACTCTTATTGATTTGAGCCTCATATAATTTTTTACAGTTAAACATTCCTTTGTCCCTTTGACTACATATCACCATCAGGAGATCTGATTTCACCCACTTCAGAAGATTCAACACAACTCGGGTAATAATAGTATACATAACTAAATAATTCCAATAATAACAAATAAAAATTTCCATTTATCTTTTTCACAATTTTTCTTTTGTATTCTTTTTTATAATTTTTCTTATTTACTTAACTTTTTATTTATATTTCCTTAAAATATATGTATTATTAAATAATTTCTTCTTCAAATATCTTTTTTTTTATAATAGACTACTTTACTATGAATTTCGATGTCTCAACTAAATTAAGACACAAAACTCACTAATCATATGTCATCACATGAAAAAGTATTATTAAAAAAAAACAAGAAAAACAAATAGCAAAATGTATGGGGTCACACCAAATCTATGTAAAAAAAAAACTTTCTACAACGAAATAAAAAGAGTTGAAACTCATTATGAAAAAAGTCGTCAAAAATTAGAGTAAAATCTTCATAAATAAAATCCTCGACCAAAAGTCTGTGAATACCATTAGCATTTCACATTTTTTAACCATAGTACATAAAAGAAACTAGTATTTTTATCACCATAAAAAATCAATTCAGTTCTAGCCACTAATGTTTTTTATCACTCTTGACTAGCCTAAATGAAGATGTCCTTTTCATATCCCAACACCTCATATGTATACTTTTCTATGAAGTATTATGGTATTAAATTTATACGTAATATGATTATTCTCAATTATCTGGTATTAAATCTTAACAAATTAACATGAACACCTATGGTTGGAAGAGTAACAATTATTCTCAATTATCTGATATTAAATCTTAACAAATTAACATGAACACCTATGGTTGGAAGAGTGACAATTTATGTAGAGTATAATTTATTAATTATTAAATTGGTCTCTTAATTTGGTCTTCGTGACTAGCTTACGCTTACTCCATTTCATGTTATAAGTGGATTATTTTTTTTTCACCCTATTATTTTATTTTGAACCTAAAATATACCCTCAACCTATTTCATGTTATAAGTGGATTATTTTTTTTTCACCCTATTATTTTATTTTGAACCTAAAATATACCCTCAACCGAGTACAAATTAACACCTACCTTTTCTTTAAAGAAATCTATTTAAAGCTTAAAAAATATAGACTTCTCTTATGCTAAAAGGAAAATATCACAAGAAGGAGAAGAGCCAACATTAAGTTGAACGACAACCAAACAAAGTTGATAATCTTCCACTACTTTATCAATATTGCCAGCATGGGACATGCAACCACCACTTCAAATATTTTTTTTTTTCATAAATACACTCATTATAAAATGTATCTTTATATATTTTCTACTTTATTTTTTTAAATATACTATATATCAATATTTATTTATCTAGTTTTTTACTTGTCTAAAAAGTTATATCCTACATTCTTACTAAATATAATCATCTTCCTACATTTTACTTTTCAAAAATATTAAAGATTACAAATATTAATTCATATTGTTTTCCAAATTAAGCCACTACATTATTAATAAAGGATAAAATATCAGTTCAGAATTCGGTTCTTCATGAACTTAATTCCGACTAGTATTCCGGTGAAATTGCAACCAATCAGAGGTCTATATTTGGCTTTCCAAAAGATCGAATTTACCCTTGAGAGAAACAGTCCTATATATTTGAATAAATATTGTGCCTAGTTACCGTATAGGGAAAAGAAAACTGTGTTCTTTCAAAGAAAAATTTGTTGATATGCCTAATTGCAATCCTTTGTACCGAAAAGTGACCATCATTAATAAGAGAAATCCTACTTCAGCCGAACTTTCGGATAATTTGTTTTACACTTGAAACAAATAGAAACCGAAAAGAAGTACAAAAATAAGATAAAGTTACTTCAAATAATTTCTTTTATTTACTTTATTTTTTAAGATGTTAAACACGGTTAAAAATTAAAATGATTTTTCATCAAAAATATAAAACAGATAACCTCCTCGATGTAAATATAGTTTCTTATAACTTGTCCTTTCAAAAAAAAGAAAAAAACTTCCTATGTGTTACGTAACGAATTAAAATAATTGTATAATGTATGAATTTAACAATTATACAAAGCTGGTTAAAATTGTCGCACGATCAATCGATTATTAAACACTATTGGTATAAATTTTAAAATGATATTCTTATAAAATCAATGTTCTTACCATTAATTATGATTACTAAACTCACGTTGTAATTTGATTATAATGTAAAACTATATCATTTATATAATATTTTAAAGATATTTTAGAAAACAATTATACAGTAATAATGTAAAACTTATTGTGCCATCCAATCACAAATGACAAGATATTAAAAAATTATTAATTTTTAAAAATAGTTAGTTTAAAATTTGTATTAAGAGTTATAGTCTTAACTTAGTTTTAACTTCTATCTCACTTTGTAATACAAAATAATTGTACAAAAGTACTTTTCCAGTAAAAATAGTTGTCTGAATTGAATGTAATTTAGGCGTGAAAACTATGGGTGAAGTGTTAGGTCAGCTACAAACACATGGCCCTACTACGTGACATTTTGCATATTCCAATAGCCTACATATAGAGCTGCTGCTAAATTGGAATGGCACCCATCCAAGCTTTCATCTCATACCCTCTCTTGAATCCATTTTCTTTCCCTCTATCTTTCTACCCTTTTGCCTTTTCATTGCTTAAAGTATGTCCCCCCCTCAACTTTGATCCTCAAGCACCTAGGAAATTTTGTTTCATGTTTTTTGAGCCCTCTTGCTCAACTTTCTCTCAACACATCACCAGTTTTATTTCCATGCATTGTTGCCTTTTCTATTAACCTGTCTCCAAACTAGTTTTATTTTCTCTTTTTGGCTTTAACCTACAACTTTTTATTTCCTTCCACTATGGCTACCATTTCATTCACTGCCAACAGCAGCTTTCATCAGTTGCATACTTTGAACTCTGAGAACAATAACGGCCATCTCTATGATGCCACTTTCTCTCCATATTTGAATGGAAATGAAGGGACCATTGTAGGAAGGCTTGATGAAAGAAGCCAAAAACTCAGTCCCTTCAGCAGCAACAGAAGGTCCCCTCTTCAAAAGGTAGAAAAGAAAGAAGAGAATGGAGAAATTGGAGTGTTTGGGGCGGAAAAGTACTTCAATGTAGGAGAATCTGAGACCCCTAGATCTGCCAGCAGCATTGCCACTTCAAAGTACCTGCACCAGAGAGATGAACCAGTGGCTGTAGCAACTAGAAAGCACACACTTCAGTATGGAACTCCAAGCACTCGTTCTGAATCAACTAGCAACAGCCAGAGTGCTTTCCTGCAGATTGGGATGAGAAATTCTTTAAGGAATAAAAAAGATAAGTGTCAAGCCAAGAGCGTTCTAGCCGGTCTTGGCTTCAAATGCTCTTGTTCCGGCAAAGATTCTGTTGATGCAGGCGAAATCAGTTTTAGCAAAAGTGCTACTTATGGTGCAGTTCATGGCAAAACAACAACAAGAAAGCTGGTGGATATTGCTGCTCTAGATGCTAGCCATTCAATTAAATTGAGTAAGCCTAATGCCGAACTCTTGAAAATCAATAATGTTTACTTCAAAAAGGAAGAGAGTTATGGGGTGGGAGTGAACAGCAGAAGGAACAGTTTGACATTCTCACCCATGAGTTCTGCCTCAGGAAAACAAAACCATCTTGTCAAAATGCAAGCTCAACAAGACGAAGAAGAGATCAAACCACGGAAATCCCTGGAGGTGTTTGGCTCCCCCATACAGAAAAATAGGATCAAGTCCTTGAGCTTTGATAGAAGGATGGTATTGTCCTCAAGAGACGGGGTTCCAAGGACGGAAGAAATTGATTCAAACCACATAAATGATGCTGCAAGTGATGCAAGTTCAGACTTGTTTGAGATCGAAAGCATCAAAAGCAAAACCAACCCCTTCCTTGCAAGGCAAACATCAGATGTTGCTTCTGGGTGTGTGAGCCCCACAAATGGTTATGCACCAAGTGAGGGAAGCATAGAGTGGAGTGTGGCCACTGCCAGTGCTGCGGTAATGTCAGACTGTGAAGAACAGATGTCTGAAGTAACAGTAAGGAGTCCAATAAGAACAGCATTTATATCAAATGGAAAAACAAAAGCCCCCAGAGAGGTTCAGAGAAGGCGCCCTAGCATGCTGTTGGGTTGCAAGAGCCACAAATCAGTTAGAGTTGCTGGTGATGCTTTCGTAACATACGAACATCCTAGGTCTACACCCAGGACTAATACCTCTCAGGTAACTAGGTTTCCTTCTGAGACCAAACTGGGAAATTATGGTACAAAACATGGACCACAACATCACGCTTATGCCACATCACCACTGCAGCACTCTCACTCACCACATGCCACAAAACTAGTATACATTTAGCGTAAGTTTGAGATATTATTTTGGTCTTGGAATTTGTTAAATTATGTATGGGTGAACGTATGGAAGTGTGGGAAAGGCAAAGAGTGCATCATATGGGCTTCAAATCTCCACGTCGATAGTAAGGTCAAGGTGTTTCTTGTGTACTAATATAGTCCTGTCCTCTTAATAATCTTGTTGTATTTTTCTGTAATCTTTGATATCATGAATACTTTTCCATTCAGAATTTGCAGCTTCTGGTTAAAAAGGTGACGAAAATGGATGTTTTTTGTAGCCATGCTTTTGGTATCATAAAAAGAAAGGGATGTGAAAGGTGACCTCGTATTGTGAAGTGAAGACATCCTGTGCTTGTTGCATAGCTTTGTTTTTATGTATTTTGTTGGATCTGGTCCTTGGATTAGAATAATATCCAGAATGTTTATTTTATAGCATATAAATGGAATAGTTTTTCCCTTTTACCTTTTACCTTTCAAGATATTATCCTTACAGTATAGTAATTGCCAACTTTCTTTTTGTGTACTTGTCGGCTATCAGATGCTTCCGATTCATTCTTTCACTGATGCTATGAAGAATGGTAATAATAATGAAGTTATTGATAACACAATTAAGAGAAACTTCAAGAATAGAATGTCTTAAAAGGGACATGCAACTAACGATAGAGACATGTATATATGAGAGCCATGGAATTTTTCCTTCTGCAATAAATTCTAAACCACCTCATTTAAGAGCTGTTCCATCAGGCTACAATAATATTTCTTGAGGCACAGGTCAATGCCCCATACAGTACCAGATATGTGTGACACATTGGTAGGCTAGAAATCGTTTAACTTCTTAGAAATCTCTTCATTATTAATGTTCAATATTGACAAAAAAGATGACATTTATGGTCTCTCATTTGGCCACACAAGCCTTTCGTAGAGCATTGCATGGTTCACAATTTGAAAATTATTGAAAGAAATGTTTGTCTTGGGGTCATATTCTAGTAATTTAATATCTTTATTATGAGCCAAGAGGTATATTTGTTCTAACTTAAAAGATGAATATGACTTTTCTAAAATATAGTCATATATTCTTTGTTACATATTAAAATTCTTCAAAATGTTCATATAGACGAGTACACAATGTTTAACATTTTGAAATCAATAAATAATTGTAAAGGATAACTTCAATATTTATTTTCAGAGAAATTACAATTAAAAGAATTATGGATTTATAGGATATGTTAAATATTTTAAATTTTATATATGTTGATCATTTTCATTTTTAAAATTCAATAATAAGATTATTTTCTTGTTATTAAAAATAATAATAATAATGTTAATATAATTAATAATAATATTAGTAGTAGTAATAGTAATATTTAAAATAATAATAATTTTAATAAAATTAATTATTAATATTATCTACAAAAAAATTTGTAGGTAATTATCTACGGATTTAGATCTATACATAATTACATACGGATTTGGATCCGTAGGTAATCTACCTATGGATTTTTCCGTACATAAAATTCGTATGTAAAATCCATATATCAATAAGTAAAATTCGTAGGTTATATTAAATTTACTTACGGATAAAATTTTGTATGTAATAATCTGTATATTAATCGATAATTTCTTGTATTGGCCTAAGTTTAGTCTTCATCCTTTCTATGGAAAAGAGAATGTATAAGAATATCTTGATTGGGAGATAAAGGTTGAACAAATCTTTGAATGTTAGAATAAATGAAGAGAGACAAGTATCTTTGGCTACTCGTAGTTTTCAGGCATCAACCATGTATAGGTGGACATCACTTGTTTGAGACCTTAGACTCCACCATAATTCCCAAATTCGTCATTGGAACAAATTTAAGAGTAGCCTTTAGAAAACACCATGTACCATGTTATTACAACAAGGAGTTGATGGACAAGCTCCAATGACTCCAACAAAAAAATATGAGTGTAGAGGAGTATCGGTAGAAAATGGAGTTACTATTAATGAGGGCAGGGATTTTGGAAGAGCCAAGAATAACGATTGCTAGATTCCAAAGTGGTCTTTGCTATGAGATATGGGATAGGGTAGAGTTGTTACCTTAAAATGATTTGAATGATCTTTTGCAAATGTGCATAAGGGTGGAACAATAGCTTAATAGGAAGACAAGTTCTAAACAGGAATATCGCAACACGTCTTCATTGAGAGAAAATATAATTATAGGGATTCTTCTAAGGAATCTACAACAAGAACTATCCAATGTTTTCAGTGTCTTGAAAAAGGACACGATTCTTCTGAATGTCCTCACAAAAGAAATCTGATTTTGAAAGAAGATGGTAGAGTTGATTTATATGATATTTTTGGTATTTTTTTCATAACAAAATCAACTCTCTCTAAGCTTATAATCCGCTTAATTCTCAATTTTAGGTAGTTTTCATTAATAATGATTATGAGAGTTAGAAAATGGATTTCATTATTAATTCCTATTATTTTGGTTAAAAAGGAACATGAAAGCATTAAACTAAGAGAAAAAGGATTGAAGCTTAAACATGAGTGATTAAAGAACAATTTGATGTGAAACAACTCAAGCTCGGTGACATAACCTGAGCCCGGCTTGAGAAAACTCAAGAGCAATGTAATGAAATGCGCTCGACGCATGTGACTAAGTCCCACGCTAATTAGACTTGGACATGTGGAACAACAACAGCGTCCAGTCAGGCCCGACACCATTGAATCTGAGTCGGACACGAGTGTCGAATTTCAAATATTATTTAATATTTATTCTGCATTAGGGTTAGACATCTTGAATCGTCAAGGAGCGAAATTGGAAGCAACTTTAGGGTTCTTTAAAAATAATTTCTTATTCCATTATTCTTCTAGAACATTTAGCTTCTTCATAACTATGAGGAACTAAATCCATTATTGTTGGGATTAGAATTTACCTTTTTGAACTCTCACCTAATTATTTCTGGTTTTCATATTTATGTTTTTTCTTTCAATATATCAGTATTTTAATTATGCGGTTATTGCATATGGTGTTGATTCTTGACTTGATCTTTGATTCTTTGGGTATTAGGAAATACCTTCTGTAATTGGGAATTGAATTGAAATACCAAATGAAAGCTTGTGTCTAGGAGCATGATTCGTTTGTTGTCTTAAGACCCCTATAGAATTTACAAGTTTTATTTATATAATTGATTAAGGAATTAACTATTAATAGATAAACTTAGGCTTATTCATCTAAGAAATTAAGATTTGGGTAAAATTATGGGTTGACATTGATTATTAGTAAATCTTTTCATGGATGAGAGTGAAGATTGGTGAAGTATAACTCTAACAACTCATATTATTCTTAGTTAATATTTTTTTGCAATTCAATTGTTAACATAAAAA
>Ga0099825_1008796_pt1 | contig 11766 bp, 7 predicted proteins | sample SiratroredBW_FD_76838 | JGI IMG/M metagenome (GOLD analysis project Ga0099825, IMG submission 76838) | Root nodule microbial communities of legume samples collected from California, USA - Siratro red BW | ecosystem: Host-associated > Plants > Roots > Nodule | place: USA: California | collected...
ATATATATATATATATATATATATATATATATATATATATATATATATATATATATATATAAGTTTTAAGAAAATATGAAAATATAATTGTAGTTGTTAGTGGTGTTGAACATTGGTGGCGATAAGCGGTGTATGGTGAAGCTGCGACTATTATTAGGTTAAATGAAGTAATGTGTTGAACCCCAATTTGAATTGGGTCGAGTAAGCCCAATTACTTAAAACCCAAAAAGGGGCCACAACACATTAGGGTTTTCAGCAAAGCTCGTTGCACCTCCTTCTTTACACTGTTGGGCCTTTTACCTTACGTTGCCACACCACTTAGTGTTTTGATTGTCGCATTGCCGCACAACTTTGTTCTCCGACCATCGTCACCCTCGCTGCACACATTAGGATTTCTCTTTGCCTTTTTTGCTATTTCTTTTTTATGGTAATGTACCGTGATGAAAAAAGCAGCTGCCATGGGCCACCATGAGAAACCCACATCACCACCGCCATGTGGTGGCGGCAAACCATAAATTTGTCACTGATTTATGCCATGGCATCGTTATACTCAATTTTTTATAACATTGCTCATACATCACACTATCATTGTCACTTCTATACAATAATACATGTCACACATTAAATAAGATTCAGAGATCTGCACCTGTCATGCTACCTTCCAATGTGAGTCCGCAAGTCACAATACAAACAGTCCATCAATCTATCATCAATCTTCATATGATAGGGTTAATCCATATGAATTGATACAATCAGTTCTTTTTCACAATGTAGTGTAGTGATATGAACCTCTTTCGACTCTCACCACCTAGATCTTCATCTATATGATTCCAATATACCAGTAGAGTAGAGTCAGGATGCCTACTTATTGAACAAAGCCACAAACAATGTACATCCTAACCAAATATGAACACAAATATCTTCTTTCCTAATGATACATATCATGATCATACACTACCTAATTATCATCCTATCATACATTATAACTCATATATCTTCTATTTTCATACGCATACCTTATTCATTTCAAACTCATTCAAATCGTTTCTACATCTTCGTATGCATTCACTTAAATTTCATTAATATTCCAATTCACTATTAAGAAAGCAAGTTATCATAACATATATGAGTAATTTAAAGTAATAAGAGTTTAAAAGAAAACATATGTAACATGTATAAGTAAAAAATCTAGCAATCTAAAAAGAAATAGGGTCGTGTTTGGCCTAGGATATTGGCGCCCGGTGCAACACCAACCTGAGAGCACCCCATTCTAGGGTATGCCTGCAGCAAGGGCCTAGCCTGGTGTAGGTCGCACCCGAGAGCAACCATCTCGAATAGCGCCCCACAAATTTGAGATGGTGCCCGACGCTACTAATATAAAAAATAAGTTTCTAACTTGCAAGAAATCTATTTCAGAGATAACTATCCATTCATCCACACTATAATCATCCAAATTCATCATTTTAGATAAATACACTACTATATCATCTACTCTTTTCACAAAATCTTCCATAGCCCATTCATCAACTGATCAAAATCACAATCAATCATGCAATCTACCAAATCATCAAAACTACTATCATTATCAATCAAACAATTTCAATTCAATGCACAACAAGACTTGCAAGAAAGTTTGGAACTAGTGACCACGTCACCCCACGTCAAAGTAATCTATCCTAAGGTTCTATTTGAAAATAAAACTAACAACTAATAAAATATTCAACTAGCTTCTCTTACCTGAATAGAAGTCAAGATTCTCATAAAAGAGCTCCAAGCTTAGGAATCACAAAGGAAACTAGAATTTGCACCACAAATATTTGATTAATGATCAAACTATACCACTAAAACACTTAACTAACAAACTCACTTTGAAGCATTAAACGCTACATGGAGTCACAACTTTTAAGAAGAAAAATATACTCAAACACTGTCACGAGTCCAATGGTGGATTCTGATCGTCAGTTTGATGACATGTGGGGTCAAAATTTTAGAGAGAAGGTAGAGGAGTAAAAGAGAATTCTATAGAGAGATTGTGGTTTTATAAAAATGAAATATGAATAACTGATTTTCCTATTTATACGAACTTTTCATTTTAACAATAAAAGATTCATATATCATTTTACTAATACAAGTTTTATAGGAGTAGATACCATTGACTAACTCTTATATTTCCTTAAATTCAGGTCAAGTTTTTTCCATTTGACCAATCAATCGTTAGTTAACTTAATAGATTTAATGCCTAATATAATAAACTTTCTTAACCCCAATTCAACCTTCCAAGTGATCCTTCCCTGTCACCTAATCTTACCCATCTTACAACTCTCTCATCTTCCCCATCAAGTACTCATAGCTAATGTCTCGATAAACACTCACAATTCGTGTCTCGCCACTGACATACTGCAGCTTTCCATCTTAGGGATGGAGCATTATGCTCCTAGAAAGCTGCACAAGAACTTAACTTGCTAGCTATCATCGTTGGAACCTGAACCGACAGTTGGCAGTCGAATTGGACTATCCATGACGGAGAATTCTTGCCTATGATCATTTTCACTCTCACACTCGTTTAAGCATTGAAACCCTTTATTACACATGAGCACTACTCATATCATCACAACTCACAAGATATTTTACAACACCAACCTATTAACATCTAATTTATTTGTTCTCCTTAGTCACTCATAGTCACAAAGATGAGACCTAAGCTTCTATGGTCAATACCTCTTTCTAATCTAACTGAAACAATAACCCTAAATCTAAAATGCTTCCAAATAAAACGTAGAGACACACAATACCTAACCTAATCAAAAGAAAAATCATAAATTACATATACGAAACAACAAGAGAGATGAGGGATAGAAAAATGAACTGTGAGAAAGTGAAAGACGACGCACAATGACGAAGACCGACAACGTGAAGAACGATGGCGATGAACTGACGAATCCAATAACAAATGGTGTAGGAACGCCGGTGAATAAATGAAAATGTGCGAGTGAGAAGAAGAGTTGCGAGAGTCATAGTGAGTTTTATTTTGACAAGAGAGGGAAAAACAAAGTTTTGGCACAGAGAAGGAAGAAGTAAAGTTTTCGTGAGAGAGGAAAAAAAACACACACAAATTTTCTTAAAAATTTGAGGTGAGCCAACAATTTTTATTTTTTTAGTATATATTTTATAAAACAACACATACATAAATGTTGGCTAAAACATCAATAGTTAAAAAATCGTGACTTTTAATAGTTTTTAATCCTCAATTTTATGTTTAGATAACACTTCGTAGTTTTATCTAGTGTTGCCTAAAGCTTTATTGTAGTGTTAATTTCTAAAATCTTATAAATATACATTAGATAATAACAAAAAGAATATTACAAAATCTAACTTCCGAAATGAATTAGTTAAATAAAACATTTATAACTTATTAGTTCACTAAACAATCCTAATTTATGAATGTATTTTTTATGCTTTTGGTTAGAATAATATACAATTTCACAATGAAACGTTAAGTCGAAGAGATCAATAACTCTAGGTTAAGTAGTTTTTTTTTTTTTTTTTTCATTTTAACATTATGATGATTTTTTTACTTTTATTCTTAATTTGGTCTAATTTTATTTGAAAATGAGTTAATTAGTTTTTTCTTTAGACAAATTTATAGTAACGGTGTTAATAGTTGTATCAACAATTTTAAAAGCAAGATTTTAATCTTAATATTATACAATTTTATTTATTATTTGCTATTCAGATTCCAGATCCATAATCGTAATATAGTAAAATCAAAGAATCAATAAATCACAATATTTTTATATGCTATGATTGTCTACGTTCTTAGATAAATGAATAAAGTTAAAATAAAACTTAACCTTAATTTAGATTAATATAATTACAATTTTACATTATTATATATGTTGTAAACTTACACAATCTAATTAAAATAATTAAAATTAGTGCAATTAAAATTCATCTATCAACTGTTACTCTCTTTTGCATAATTAAAACAAATTTTTAAAATTAATATTATTTTTTATTAAAATAAAATAAAATAAAAATACTTTAACAAGATAAATGCAATGATAGGATATATAAAATGTATATGTATACATATTGCATAACATCAATAGTAAAATAATACATTATAAAACTTGACTGTGAACAATAAACCTCATACTATACTGTAGTAACATTGTCATTATAAATTTGACGAAAATAAATTATATCAACTTATTTTTAAAAGAATAAAACCAAATTAAAAATATTTTCATAATAAGAGGGGCATAAATATGATTTCAAAATGTTACATTTTATTGAAATGGTTAAAATTATTATAATGAAGATTACCATGAATTCACTTGGCTAAGAGATGCATGGCCCATGACACGTTCATTGAGATGAATCTTCACCATGCATTAAACTACCTTAATACGACAACTAACAACAATGTTTCACCTCGGTTCACACAACCAACATTACCAACATTTAAGTCACTGATCTTCTTCTTCCAATTTTTTTCTTCTTCACATAAACACTTTTGTCGATACAACAAACGATGTCAGAAGCACCACCACCACCCTCTTCTTCATCCGCCATGGATCCTTACGAGTTCCTCAAAATCAAACTCAACCCCGACGGTTGCCTCACCCGAAACTACGTCGTTCCGATGCTTCCTCCTTCCCCAACACCCCCCACTTCCGAACCCTCTCTTTCCGTCGACATCCCCCTCAACGCCGCCAACAACACCTCCCTCCGCCTCTTCCTCCCGCACCCTCCCCCCGCCCAAAAACTCCCCCTCCTCCTCTACTTCCACGGCGGCGGATTCATCCTCTACCACCCCTCCTCCCTCATCTTCCACCACTCCTGCGCCGCCCTCGCCGCCTCCCTTCCAGCCGTCATCGCCTCCATCGACTACCGCCTCTGCCCCGAACACCGCCTCCCGGCCGCCTACGACGACGCCCTCGACGCCATCCTCTGGGCCCAGGCCCAGGCACGCGACCCCGCCCAAGCCCATCCCTGGCTCCGCGACCACGTGGACTTCACCAAGTGCTTCCTAATGGGAAGCAGCGCCGGGGGAAACATCGCCTACTTCGCAGCGCTCCGTGCACTCGACCTCGATCTCTCGCCTCTTAAAATCCTCGGCCTCGTGATGAACGTTCCCTATTTTAGTGGGTCCCAGCGCTCCGACTCCGAACTCCGTCTCGTTAACGATCGTATCGTGCCGTTACCCGCTAACGACCTCATGTGGGCCCTCTCGCTCCCCGAGGGCGCGGATCGCGACCACGTGTACTGCAATCCGACGGCGGCGGAGGCCGCTCATGGCGACAAGATCGGACGGCTGCCTGCGTGCTTCATCAACGGGTACGGTGGAGATCCCTTGGTGGACAAGCAGAAGGAGTTTGCTAAGATTTTGGAGGCGCGTGGCGTGCGCGTGGAGAAGCAGTTCGTGGAAGATGGGTACCACGCTGTGGAGATCTTTGACCAGGCTAAAGCCCTCGCTTTGGGCGAAAATATTAAGAACTTCATTCTCTCTGTTACTTCTCAGTCCTCTATGTGACTCTCTTTCACCACTTTTTCTTATGTTTCCAATTATTATTTTTAAATGAGTTTCTTCTGCTTCCTTTGGATGCTATATATACCCTAATATATGGGAATAGTGTACCCAAAAAGAAGGGTTTCTTAATGAGTACATGCTTTTATATATATATATATATTGCACTTCTCAATCCTTTATTCTATATAATGGAAGCTCGCTAAGTTCCTGTAAAATTTTTGTTTTGATCAGTTTTTGGTGATAGGATTGAACAAAAAAGAAATAGGAGTGGTAGCATTGTTCTTTTTTTGGGAAAACAAGGAGTTAGGTTGTTTCTAGCTTTAAAGGACAATTTTTTCCACACAAATTAACATGTGAATTGATAAAGAGAAGAAAGTAGATGAGATTTGTTGTTGTCATAATGAAGATCGTTGAGAGTTAAAGGCTAAATTTGAGGTACTATTATTTTTTCTTTTTGGATTTATTTATTTTGTAAAGTAAAATCTTGGTTACTGTATTCTTTTAAAAGATAAATGATTTTTTATTTAATTTTTAAATATGTAAAATATGACAAGTACATTTAAATTTATTCTTTTTGCATTTTCAATGGAAAAGTTAGAGATAAGATCACATATAAATATTTTTTCTAAATCATCAAAACGTTTTTTGATGACAAAAGCTTACGATACAATTAATAACTTTTTCACCATTTTATTGTCACTTTAAAAACCTTAATTATAAACACGATAAAATACGATATACTTTATAAAATAAGATGCATCCATAACTATTTATTAGAAATCAAATATTAAAATTAATAATAAAATAAAATACATATTTAATAATATTTAAAATTAATTGTATTCTCATTCTTTAGCTTTTTGATTAATTTAACTAACATTATAATTTATCCTTCCACTTTTTAGGACGAAGTGCAAAAGAAGTATGGAACAAAAAAGTGGTCTAAGTTAATACCATATGACATGCATCAAGTATTCTTCATTAATTTAATTGATGTGACACTTTTTACATATTTTTTATCTTTATTATTCTTTTTTTCTGCAACATCACTTATTCTCAAAGGCATACTTATAAAAATTGGTTCAGCAAGCCGGATGAACCGGTTTGATCGGAGATCAGATACATGAGTGACCGAGTAAGATATTGGACCGGTTTTGCATGCAATCCAAATTGATGGGCTTTTCATTCTGCACTCCCATCATTTAAATGTGAACCCCTATAGGGTTGAAAAATGGCCAAAATATCCCCACAATGCTACTTTTATTTCTCTCGCACCCTAAGTTGTCATTGCACCCTTTTTCATTTAGGGTCGTTCGTATTAATAGACGAATTTGAGGGAGAGGAGAAGTAGCGAAGATTTAGGAGAGAAGTTTGGTTTGTTTTTGACAATTTGCACGGAAGGATTTGTAAAGGGGGGTAGTTTTTTTATCTTTCCTCTAGTAAGAAGATTTGGTGAGAAAGCCACGTAAGTCATAACTTAAGTACAAATTTAACCCTACTTTTATTTTAAAAAAATAATTAATTATACCTATTAAACTTAATATATAACTAATTATATATTATAATAAACTAATAAAAATATATTAAATAATATATAAATAAATATATTTTAAGAAAATTATCAATTACACTAAATAAATAAATTATATTTTATTTTAATTATTTTAATTCTAAGGATAAAGTTGTAATTTTATAATTTTATCTATAAAAAATATTAAAACATTTATTATATCTATTACATTATTTACAAACTTTTATAAACTTTTTACTAAAATCTTATTATCTTTCTTTTAATTAAAACATTCAAACTTTCCACACACTTTCATCTCAAATCATCTTAAATCCACTTTCTCAAATTCACTCCCTTATCCAAACACACCCTTAGTGTGCCTGTGAGTGAGCCTATGTCCAATCAACACAATTCTGTTAAGAATTGATGTCAACTTCATCACACTGCATTATTATAAAACAAGTTTGTTTTTTTCTCATATGATTTTAGAAGGGTTGATTTGAAATGTGTTTGGATTGTACATTTCAAAACATATTTAATATTTTATTAACATTTCATATTAATATTTTATTAACATTTCACATTATCCCGAATGTAATACTGTATTTTAGATTGCGTAATCTAAAATGTAAAAAAAAAATTCTTTGGATTTTAATTGAATGATTTAATGTTTGGTAGAGACATGGCTAGGACTACAAATGGGTCATCTCATGCTGAAGCTAGACAAAAACTGACGATGTTGGTTCATGAAAGAGATAGGAAATAAACTGTCCTTGCACCTGATGCGAATGTGTTGCTAGTACCTTTTGATATGTTTTTGCTGGTTAGTTACGTTGACCACGGCGTCTTACGACTTTGAGAGGTGAGGATCAAGGAAAATTGAAGGGTCTCGTACGAATGTAAGTTAGGTAAGTTTGAGATCTCTCACCTCCAAATTGAACCTGCGGAGCTTAATACCAAGTTGTTGTCACTGTGCAATAATAATTATGAAACTACTAATAAGGGTCTCGTTGCAGCCTTTGTGGAAAGGTGGTCATGCAACACCGACACTTTCCACCTCCTTGTGGCGTGAGATGACCATCACGTTGAATGATGTTTCTTCTTTGTTACATCTATCTATAGTTGGACAATTTTGTTCTTATGTGACATTGTATTTCACATTAACGTCATCAATATTGGTTAAGCTCCTTGGAGTGGAGTTCGGAACAAAGTTAAGGCATCATCATAATGCTCATGTCAGACTAAGTTGGTCCTTCGAAGTGTACAAGGAATGCATCATCCACTACATATGGGAGTACACAACTCAGGCTTATTTGTTGCACTTTGTTGCGGACACTATTTTTGCTTATAAAAGTTTAACTTCTGTTAATGTGTCATACTTGCCTCTTTTCAGTAATCCAAGGATGCATGGTGGGTATGCAAGGCGAGCAGCCGCATTCACCCACATGTTTAACCAATTGGGACATGTTTCCTTTGCCCAAACCAAGTAGTTAGGAGACTATATCACACTTTTATAAGTAAACAATATACATAATTTGAAAATCTTACATTTATTTTCATTTGATTTGTTCATAATGAAATAGATGTGAATATATACACTTCTCAGTGATGGAAATGAGGGATATGAATCCTACATATGATGAGATTCTCTATTGGGCGTCACGTTATGTAATCGAACGTCATGTATAATTGGTGTTGTGTGTCCAGATATATGATGCTACCTATGTTAGGGTGATATCTTTATTCTCAAAATATATCCGATTTTGGACCGACTTACAATGCCATTTTCCAAAGCGTGTGTTGTGTTAGTATGGGTACGAGCATGTCGATTTCTTTGCCTCCCCGATTTGAAGATGGAGCAATTACTATTATTGATGATTTATGGTTGCGCTTTACCAACCATTTGTTACAGGTATGACACTGGCTTCACATCCATCAACTTGTGCAGTCAAATACATGCACTAGTTTAGATTAGTGTTACACTCATACATACTTCTTGGGGTGGCCGAAGATCTATCCTCTATGTTGCCACATAGTCGTTCACATAGTCTAAATGATGACGAGATATGATCGACCTCACAATAAGAGCTTGCTTATCCGATGGATAGTTTATCTTATTTTGCACCTAATTTTATTTTAATACAATTATTTATTTTAATATTTTAATTGACTAATATCATTTCAATGAATACAAGGTATATTCAGGAGGATCATCAACATCTTGCAATGCATGGTCAACTATGGATATATATCAGAATACACTCAACAATGGGACAAAATCCAAAGTGCATTATAGTTAGTTCATAACATCAAAGTGAGACAATCGTTTACATCAAACTTCCATATAATGTACAAGGTAAGCGACAGAAACATAGTTCTTAAATAGCTTTCATATATACTTAGATTTTGCATTTTAAAAATAGAAAATATACTATAGAATAACTGTTAATTATTAATATATGACATATTCTCATTCTTTATACCAAAACATGTTATGTGCTTACTTTTGTGTGAATTTTACATTAGTCTAAAAATTTGTCTAAAAGAATTTTATTTTCTATTAAGCAAATCACAAAGAATAATAGAAAAATTAAAAAAATATTAAATAACGTATTAAAAATTGTATATTTCAAAATATGTCTTTAGTGTTCCAAATTGATTGAGATTAACATTTTGAAAGGGTAAATATGAAATTTCAGTGCATATGGGCTGCAGTTTCTAAATATGGGGTGTAGAATGCAATTGCCATTATATGTCATCAAACCAAAGAAAGCCTAACCCAAGGCCTGAGGTTTGATTTGGGACGAGTTCTTGCTACACCCTAATAAAAAAATTTAATACCACAATTGCCCTTATATGAGAATCGGATGGCACCCCCTCCGGTTGTCATTTGAAAAAAATTAACAACCGGATGAGCAGGTCATCCGGTTCTCATATAAGGATAATTATGGTATTAAAATTTTTTATTAGGGTGCAGGAAGAACGTATTAGGGTGCAGGAAGAACTCGTCTTGATTTGGTGCTGCTTTGCATTACAGGGCCCAAATCTTCATTTGTGTTGCTCTCATAATTTTTAAAATAACCTTTCTATCCTTCATGGTATATTTGAATTGTGACATTAGGGCTATCTATTCTTGGAAAACCTTTGAAACAAAGTGAATATAAAAAATTAATGAAGAGTAGTGAGCAAATGACTGAGATCTAACACCTATCAATTAAAAATAAAAGTGAAAAAAGCACGGAGTTGATAAAATGAAAGGAAAATTAAAATGTAGATAGACTTAATAAAAAAATAAGGAAAAGTGGATTGACTGATGGAATCCAAAAACCTTACCCTATTATTTGACTTGGAAGCTAAAGCCGAAGAGAGAAAAAGTGAGAGGAGGAAAATTAGGGAGAATATGAAGAGGAAATGTGTAGGGATTCCCCATTCTAGAACATGTTTTCATATTACACCTTTTTAGAAAGGTGTTTTAGGATTGGATAATGTAGGAAAATGTTCTTGGACAATTCAGAAATGTGTTATAACTTGGACAATTTAGAAAGGTGTTCTGATCAGGCAGTCTAAAAAGGTGTTTCAACATGAATAATCCAAGTTACTGCATAAACCACATTCCCTTTTCAAGATTGTATTTTGGAGAAATTTTTGGATTGAGCAATTTAGAAGATTTTTGGATTAAACATCCTGGAAGGTAAAAAAAAAAAAATCACATTTCATCACTTGCAGCAGTACGATTCTTTGAAAAAATAATGAAAATTTCTTAAAGAAGAAATACAACACTCCCACTCAACAATACTTGGCAAATGTGCGTGTAGCAACATACAAAAGAGGTGTGCAACATACAAGATGACAACAAACTCAAAGAAGATGGAGAAGATTTAGGGTTAAGAAAAATTATACCTCAAAGATAGTTGTCTTTTTGCTGTTAATACGGGGTGCAAGAAACAAAACTTGGTGTCATCATGCACATGACCCCTATTTCTTCCTGCACCTCATATATTTTTTCTTGCACCTTCATGAAGTATAGAAAGTGTTATTAAAATGTTCATTAAACATAATGGATACACATATAGTGTACAGATCAATGATATACACACATGTTCATATTAAAAATATTTACAAGCTCTTTTTGTTTTTTCAAAACTCAAATTTTAGGGAGCTTGTGCATTAGCCTAGGATTGATTATTTGAGTTATTGGAGGAAAATATCTACTCCATCTATATCTCATTAACTAATAACTATCTACTTATATCATTGATCTCTACTATTATATATAGGAAGTGAAATGGAAGCAGGGACTTATAGTTTTATTCTTTAACTTATATAAACCATGTAACATCCCATATTTTTCATATAATAGAAATGTTATTGTGTAAAAAAGTTATATAATAAACATGAATATAAAAATTCATACATTCATCATGTATTTCAAAATATATTTCTCCACATAAGATTTAATAAAATATCTTTATAAAATTACAAATAAAATAAAATGAAGCTTCTCCATCACAATTCACTTAGACTCACACCACCTGTCAAATTCTCTGCTCCCGTGTAATATACACGATCATCGCAGTTTTAAAAACAAAACAAACAACACACAAAAAGAAGGGTAAGCTAGAGAGTTTTAAAAATAGTATTTTCATAAATTAAATTTCTATTCCAACCAAACAACAACAAATCAAGCTTTCATAACTCATTTCATACATCACATCATCACTAA
>Ga0099825_1008797_pt1 | contig 11765 bp, 7 predicted proteins | sample SiratroredBW_FD_76838 | JGI IMG/M metagenome (GOLD analysis project Ga0099825, IMG submission 76838) | Root nodule microbial communities of legume samples collected from California, USA - Siratro red BW | ecosystem: Host-associated > Plants > Roots > Nodule | place: USA: California | collected...
ATATATATATATATATGATAATTTTTTTAATAATTCAATTTTTTTGGAAAATATTAAACTTTTTTAAGCCTCAAATAGTTAGGAACCTAATCAAAACACCCTCATTAGCCTTGTAATTGCCATGATCAACATTGTTGATATTTTCTCCCTGTTGCAGACATTCATTGTGAATACAAACTTTAAAATGTAGGAGAGTAATTGAAAGAAGTGATCACATATCTATGCTTAAGCGAAGTGGAGCAAGAAGAGCATATACAGTAAGCAGACCTATGAAATGGCAGAGAATACAATTCACGTAGTGATGATTCCATGGTCTGCCTTTGGCCACTTGATCCCATTTTTCCAACTTTCCATAGCCTTAGCCAAAGCTGGTGTTCATGTCTCCTTCTTATCAACTCCCAAAAACATTCAAAGGCTTCCTAAACTTCCTTCAACTTTAGCTCATTTGATTGATCTGGTGCAACTTCCAATGCCACAATTGGATAAAGAGCTCTTGCCAGAAGGTGTTGAGGCCACCGTGGACATTCCATTTGAAAAAATTCAGTACTTAAAGTTGGCATATGATAAGCTGCAACATGTTGTGAAGCAACTTGTGGCCAATCAGTTACCAGATTGGATAATTTGTGATTTTTTTCCTCACTGGATGACAGACATTGTTCAAGAGCTTCAGCTGAAGTTAATCTTCTTTTCTGTTTACTCGGCTTCTGCAATGGCATTCCTAGGACCACCAGGCACAAGAAAAGCTCCCTTATCTCCAGAAAGTTTAACAGTACCACCAGAATGGGTGACATTTCCTTCATCAGTGGCTTTTCAAAGACATGAGGCAAGTGCTTTTTATGCTAATCTCTACCAGGAAAATGCTTCCGGGGTAGGGGACTTAGAAAGGCTTGCAAAGGTATTTAGTGCCTCCAAAGCTATATTATTTCGTAGTTGCTACGAGATTGAAGCAGAATATTTGAATGCATTTCAGAAACTAGTTGGGAAGCCTGTGATTCCCATAGGTCTATTGCCTGTAGAGAGAGGAATTGTTGATGGGTTTAGGGGTGAGATATTTGAGTGGCTTGATAGACAAGCATGCAAATCAGTTTTATTTGTAGGGTTTGGCAGTGAGTGCAAGCTGAGCAAGGATGAAGTTTTTGAGATAGCTTATGGAGTTGAGGAGTCTGAATTGCCATTTTTATGGGCACTCAGAAAACCAAGTTGGGCAAGCAATGATGAAGATTCTTTACCTTTTGGATTCATTGAAAGGACATCTAAGAGAGGGATTGTTTGCATGGGATGGATACCACAACAGGAAGTATTGGCACATCCATGTATTGGGGGGTCTTTGTTTCACTCTGGCTGGGGTTCTGTCATTGAAACCTTGCAGTTTGGTCATGCCCTAGTTGTATTACCCTTCATTGCAGATCAACCTCTTAATGCAAGGTTTTTGGTTAACAAGGGTCTAGCCATTGAAGTTAAACGAAATGAAGATGGGTCATTCACTAGAAGTGACATTGCAACATCTATTAAACAAGCTATGGTATTGGAGGAAGGGAAGAATATCAGAGTTAATACAAGGGAAGCTGCTACAATTGTAGGAAACGTGAAGCTGCACCAAGATCATTACATAGCTGCATTTGTTCAGTTTCTTAAGAAATGAATCCAGAAGCAAAATATGAAGCTGAATAGGATCATTAAGGCTTCTTGAGTTAGGGTTTAACGGTTTGTTAAATATACAAGCCTATTCTTTAGAGCAGTGTCACATAGGGCTTAGCATTTTTCTTATCCATTACCTTTTTAATTGGTCTACTTTATATAAAATTTATTAAATAAATAATTTTTAAAAATTTGAAAGTTTCTCTCAGTTTCAGTTTAAAAAGAGAGTGCTTATAAGTTGACAACCTTACGTGGCATTACACCCAGGTTACAACCGGACATGACACTTAGGTGGCAACTCTTGTCTTACGTGAACAATACTAAAAAGTCCACAAAAACTTTTGAACCTTCTAAGTGTTTAACTTTATATACTTAAGTGTTTAACTGGACAGTACTTTCTGACCACACATCCAAACAACCATCTAAGTGCACCCATGACCTCCCCAACTCAAATCTTTACATCTTTTTAGTTATTGGATGAATAAACAAATCTGTCATTACTTGATCCTATAATTTCCTATCACTGTCGTAAGTAAGGAATGGACAGTACTCAAAAACACACTGCAACCTTTGCACCTTCTAAGTGTTTAACCTTATATATTTAAGTGTTTAACTGGGCATTACTTTTTGACCACACATCCAAACAACCATCTAAGTGCACTCATGGTCTCAACCCGTCGTGGTCTCAGCTTCTCCTACGCTTCAGCGTTTTCCCCTAAACTCACAAACACCACATTTTGTCGTCGCTGTCGTCGTCCACCTCTCCCACCTTTCATTCGCACGCCACTTCCCACCGTCCGTCACGTGCAACTTCAAACGAAGGTTTTCGCTTTTCCCTCACAGACTCTGCACATTCCACTCGCGAAACTCAACCTTTTCTTTCAAACTTTCTAAAAGGTTTTCTCTTTTCCCTCACAGACTCTGCACATTCCACCCCGGGAAACCCAACTTTTCCTTTCAAACTTTCTAAACATACAAAAAAAAACTGTAATGCCCCTCTCTACGAAATATCATACATGCCCCTCAGCCACGTAGGAATTTACCACATATGCAGTTAGCAAAGGGTTGGCAGCCACGTGTGGTTGTTAACAAAAGGGTTAGACAACCACACGTGGTTGCCAACCCTTTGTCAACCGTATATGTGGCAAATTTTTCCTACGTGGTTGAGGGACATGTGTGTATTTCGTAAGGAGGGGTATTACAGGTTTTTTCCTAAGTTTAGAAAGTTTGAAAAGAAAGGTTGGGTTTCGCGAGTGGAATGTGGAGAGTCAAGGGAAAACCTTTTAGAAAGTTTGAAAGGAAAGGTTGGGTTTCGCGGGTGGAATGTGCAGAGTTTGTGAGGGAAAAGCGAAAACTTTCGGTTGAAGTTGCACGCGACGGAAGGTGGGGAAGTGGTGTGCGACAAACGGTGGGAGAGGTGGACGACGAGGACAAAACGTGGTATTTTTGTGTTTGTGGGTTTAGGGGAGAACGCCGAAGCGTAGGAGAAGGTGCGACCACGATGAGTTGAGGCCATATGTGCACTTAGATGGTTGTTTGGATGTGTGGTCAGAAAATAATGTTCAGTTAAACACTTAAGTATGTAAAGTTAAACACTTAGAAGGTTCAAAGGTTTTTGTGGGCTTTTTAGTATTGTCCATTCCTTAGTTATGACAGTGCTAGGGAATTATAGGATAAAGGAATGGTAGACCTGTTAATTCGTCCCATAACTGAAAAGATGTGAAGATTTGAGCTTTGGAGGTCATGAGTGCACTTAGATAGTTGTTTAGATATGTGGTCAGAAAGTAATGACTAGTTACACACTTAAGTATATAAGGTTAAACACTTAAAAGGTTCAAAAGTTTTTGTGAGCTTTTTAGTACTGTCCACATAAAACAAGAGTGGTCACGTAAGTACCACGTGCGGTTATAACCTAGATGTAATGTCAGGTTGTCAACCTATAAACACTCTATTTCTTAATACACATATACAAACTTGACTTTGTGAATTTTGCATATTTCTATTTCTTGTCATTTCATAGAAGTCTTACAACTTGGTATTATATTTTTTATTTGGGCTTCTATCCCTTGGATAGTCTCTATACATACTGCTGCCGTTATGAAAGAACGTGTGGAGGTTTGGAGATACAAATGGCGAAGTTCCAAACAGAACAGGTCATTTTATAGAATCGATGATAAAACGCACGGAGGAATTATTGGTAACTTTGGGTGAGGATTCTGTTTAAGTCACTGTTCTATTTGGAAGTCTTACATAATTGTGCTCGGCCAGTTTTTCTATGACCACGGTTTAAAACAGTTCAAAATTCAACTTCCTAATTGTGACAAAAATCAATGAACAAACCTTTTGGGTAAATCTTGATTGGTGTAGATTGAAAATTCATTCAAAGCGAGGGAATAAGAGATCTTGGTTGAATTGAGCACTGATGCATGCAAAGTCACTGCCAGATGAACAGATGAGTCCTGGACCTAGATCCAGCGATGGACAGACAAACAATAGGGGCGTGCAAGGTTTATTCCCGGAGGTAGAATGAGGAGTTAAGGAATTTAGTTAAGATGGTGTCGTCAATTGTGTCAGAGAGGGGAAGGACAGATATACAATGAGAGAATAATTTTGCACAAGGAATGTTTGTCATTATAGGAGCTTGAGTTAAGGTAGTGGTTTTCACGTTGCAGGTTTGTCAATTACAGTAAGAGTAGCAATTTTTTTTTTTCTTAATCTTTCTGTGTTCTATCACCGGCGAATGACTTCACTGGTTAAAATATTTTACTACCCTTTCCAAACCCAAATGGATGAGAGCCTCCTCACTTCTAAGAGATATGGAGATAGAATATCATATTAACTTTTAAGTTCTATGATTTATGTATAAAATAACTTCGTAAGTAAACACATAATGCCAGAATTCACTCAACGAGAAAATTTGCGTTCTTTAGTAAATCAAAATTAAAACCTGAAGGCAAATGAACCAACTACACAGGGCAAACTATAGGATTAGAAAACTGCCTCCGTGTGAATGAATGACAAATTCCTTGTAAGCATTGCATTAGTAAAAGCTAAAGCTCACATGTCTTGCAACCAGTTCTTCCAAAATTGTCTTCTTTCAGAGCATATCATTTAGAAGACATTTCTTGCCATGTGCTGCCAAGAGTAACCCCATGATTTTTAATGATCTGAACTGCCAGCAGCAGAATTTCCTGTTCAGCAGAGTATAGTTCATCTTTGCGCTGTAAAAGATACAAGATAAATACGAGGATAAAAAGATGTTAATGCAAATATGGCGGAATTTAAAATATAGCGAAGTAATAAAAGATTGTATGACACAGCGCTAAATGACAGTGCGAAAAAAAGATAGAAAGCAGGAAAACTGAAACCATAGTTGAAGAGCGCAACTACCTTCAGAGTGCTTTACAAAAAAGACCTTACCACTTCAAAATGGCAACCTCGCATAAAAAGTCACCTATGTACTATTATTTGAGACATAAAATTTTCCTTTCAGATGCTGATATATGAAATGTACGTTACTGAAACTGTACTATCGTTAATTGAGCTCCTAGTTTTCGGGACCACAGGTCACGGTCGCGGGAGTTGCTAGATAGTAACTGCCTCACTTCCTATCAACTTACGTACCAGGGATTATTTGGTAATCAGTATTCCACTCGGAATCACAACTAATTCTGAACATTGCACGTAATAGATCCTCCTGTATCTATTTTAGCAACTTATCAGAAAATCAGTTTCCTTGGCCAGTTGGCCAAACCATTATTCCTACTTACGGGGTACCATGTTTCTATGAGTTATTACTGTATCATCTCTAAGTATGGTGTTTGAAATTTAGGTGCAGTGAGATATCATTTGAATATTCCAAAACAAATCTAGAACAAGCTGGAAATCCAATCAAAATAAATGCAATATAAAATGAAGCAAAGCAAAGGGAAGTTAAAAGATAATTATAGAATCTCCATATAGTACTTCCTATAGGTGTTTCACTGTGCTTGCACGTCAATTTGTTAAAATATATTTTAGGAATAAGCTTTCCAAATTATGAACAAAAAGGAATCATAAAGTATGAAACAAAAATAATATGGTTAAATTCAGAGATTCAAATGGGTGAGGTACCATATGTTTGAGGTTGTATCCAAGAGTCAATTCTGCATATGAACTTTCTATACGGGATAAGTAACAGTAGGGAACATCTTTCCCTAAGAAAACCTTTGCATTTGATCTGAGCATGCTTTTTACATCATCTGATATCTGGGGAATCTTACTTAAATCCTCAGTTTGCAGAGGAATTTTGCTTATAATGGCACGATATTCAGCACGGGACTTGTTCACAATGACCTACAAAGTTCGCATGAGAAGAGGATTGTCATTCAATGAATGAGGAAAAAACGTATATCACAGTCACAACATGTAAAGCTCAAGCACGAAACATGCTTATAGAATTAAGGCATAGCTTCGTATCAATAGTGTGTGAGAAAGCAAACATGTAAACGTGAAGTGTGACCTCAATTTATATATCCTAAAGAGAAGTTTTCAAGTACACAAATTGAAGCCCCAAAATCAAAGGGAATTATAAAAATGAAAACACCTGTGCAATTAAGTAATTTAATCAGATATCTTGGCTTCAGTTTAAAAGCTGATGAAAAAATGGCTGGACAAATCTAAACTCTAAAGACAACACCCAATCCAACAGAATCTGACCATGAAGGAGCAGTACATGGTATGACAGCAATGCATTACAAAATTATTTGACCAAAAGAATAATGAAATAAAAGAAAAATCATGCTCATGATAAGAAAAAAAAAACATGGTTTGAAACACAGGCACATGTCAGCATTTTCTTCTTCCCTGTTATATTCGTATTTCTTTTTTCTCTTGCAAACAGGTTATGATCTAAAACTAAAACAAAACAAGGAGCAAAAAGGTCGCTGTAATCAGAATTATGGGATGGAAGACAAGAGAATTATATATAAGCCTGCTCAAAGTAGTGCTTAGAAAGTCAAACTACAAACAAAAATTTTCCAACTAGCTGCATATCTTAGCATGAAGTAGTGTCAAAGATCAAAACGATAAACTAGTAATGTGTAAGTGTTCAGAACAGATTTCTCTTTCGTAAAGGCAATTGCATAGATGCATTTTAGAGAAAGAAAGAAACAATCAAGTAGGCTTCACTAATTTTAAATTGCGGGGCCCACCTGGCTAGAAAAAAATGAGTTGGGGACAATAACTGGAAACTTCTCTGAACTCAGCAAAGACGTGGTAGTAAGACCCATTTCCACCACTTGACCCTCTATCGATCCTGCCTGCAATTTTTACAAATTCTCAGACACATGTAAGAAACATGAAACTTAACCAGGGGAAGACCTACACTGATGCATGAACACTTCAAGATTTCCAAATTTTGTGAAATGCTCTTTGCAGTTCACAAAAAATTTCATGAGAAGTATGCTAATCAATCCAAACTCATGGTATCTTTTTCTCCAAAACAGTCCCCAATATTTATTTTTATTTTGGGCCCTCCAATGTTTCATTTCAACACTAATTCTAACGCTGGACGTACTAAGTACATCTATATATGCACTACATATTGTGCAATTTGAGAAAAGCACCAATAATGAAGGACTTTTTAACTTAATAGTGTGCAAGAAGTAAAAAACTAATTATCACTCCTCAACTAAGAAGTTAACTGTACAGGGGGCATTAAAGCGAAAGACCATAGCTCAGAAAACAAATTATACCAAAAAAGGACCAATCATTAATTTGCACCTACTAAATCAACATACTTTTATTGTATCTCCAACTGAAAAGGGCTTAGAAAACTGCATAGATAAACCACTAAACACGTTGCCAAGAATGTCCTTGGCAGCGAAAGCAGTAGCAACTCCTGCATAAGAAAGACAGAAACATGAAATCTTCCATTCCCTGTTTTAGTGGTAAAAAAGGTGTAAAACTTGTCAAGGGACGGGCGCAAGTCAGCAACAAAATAAAACATTTATCAACTGGATAGCTGATATTTCAGCTAAATGGAACAAAAGAAATACTTTATGTGCATGTTTCGATTCTATTTTTTCATTTTCCTACTGCTGACTTTCTTCATTGTTTTACAATTCTAAAATTAGAATGCAACTCCTCTAAAGTCAAGGGGTGCGCTTTCAAAGATAAAGTGTCTTTGCAACTGTTGATTGAAAGAAAAAAAATCAACCGTTGAGAAATGTAATAAAATCAAGCGCATGTATATAAAACAAGCTTTGAATCTACTTGGAATCACAACTGTTGATTAGATAATTAAAAGCTATTACTGTACTTTATTCTCTAAAGTTCACTCCCCTCTCTTTAGAGGTCAAAATCCTTAGAACCTAGTTGTACAGTGTTTTCTTTCCTAAAATCTAATCTCAACAAGACTTTTCGGCTTCCATCAACACTTAACTTTAACGAAAAATAAAGATATAGGGAAAACAGAGATGCCAAAAAATATTAAGAATCTAACATTAAATTCATCAGACTCAATTTGATTTAATACTTACCTCCTATGCCACCAACAGTAACAATAGATTGCACGGCCACACCACAAGCCTCGGCTAAAGCCATTATACCAATCACAAATAGACCAATAGATGAGATTTTGTCTAGAGCGAGCATTTTCTCCCTATCAAGTCCAAGTAAACTTTGATTGGACAATGTCCGTGCAAAAACATTTGTTTTCCATCTATGCAAAAACCATACAAACGAAACTATCACTGCACCCCTCCAAACTGGTGCAAGATATTCTGCAGTTATAGTTGTTGGAGCTACCATTACGCCACTGGAAATCAAAGTTAGCAGTCATATAACCATAAATATAGTAAACAAAATGACACATTTAAAAAATGACTAAGCGTAAACATACAACCCACTAACATTTGTGAGAACGCCATGAAGGTAACTAAATATCGCACAGGATCCTCCATAGCACCCCAAAAGCTTTTCTCATAAGGAGATGGATCTCCAGACATGCTTGCTGGCAATAGAGAAACGGGACCTTGCATTGCATATCTGTGAAATTTCCTCAAAATCACAGGCATCAAGAACCAAGCTATAAGAGTAGCAGTTAAAGTACCACCAACTGGAATAACCACCTTGCCTAAATATGGGTGTGAATCAAGCAACTGCTGAGCGTACGGAGTGAGATCATCAGATGTTGCTTTAACCTTTTCCCCAGCATATGATGCTGACTCTACGACACTCTTCCAAGCATCTCTTATCCTCTCAGCCCAATCACCCCCAACAACAGAATCACCAGTTGTATTCATGTCACTCGCACCAGACCCAGCAGCGACTTCTGTACCAGCATCTCTACTTTCTTTACCACCACCCACCGGCGACGAATAAAATCGGCGATTCAACACGTGGCTGGCGGAAGCAAGAGGAAGGGCGCTCGGAAAACAATAGCTAGAGAGTCTAGGTTCAAACGATACATTGGCTCTAGTACCAAATTGGTGACTACTTCCAAAGGATTCAGAAGCCAAATTCCTAAACTGATTCTTAGCAGACTGTAACTCCCTTTTGTAATAAGGATTACTCGGTGAGTCACTTGGCAACCTTGCAAGGTTCACACACACACTACGGTGATAGTGACAGTGCTGAACTAATTCCTTATTGAAAGAACCCTTGATTGTGCTTCCTATTCGTCTTACAGAGGAAGCCCTAACAGCTGCCATTGTTGAGCACACTAACAACTCAACATTTGAAGGTAAACAGCGATGGCATTGTATGGTACAATTTCAAATTTCAATCAAGTACAGTAACAAGTCAATCTGCGAATTCCAGAACAATAATCACAATTTCATCACAACATAATTAGATTGAATAAAAATCTGGAATAAACAATTCAGTGTAATAGAATTAATTGATAAACCCTAAGCATAGAGTATCCGTAAGCAGAAAAAGAGTGAACATAAATTAGCAGAGAGTGCAGTAAACAAGGTCTTACTCACTTTCGCTTCGCACTGAATCGGTTTCTGTTTAGGAACCAACAGAAATTTTCTTTTACTTGCCTTGGAAAGAAAGATAACAACCCAAAAAAAATAATAAAAAATGAAAAAAAATTCAAAGAAAAAAAATATTTTGCTCACCGCATCCCTGGATTGTAGCTCACGCAGTTTGGACATAGAAAATTCGAGAGGGTAACCTGCTTTCAAACAATTTTTAAATTAAAGTATTGTTCATATGTCCAACAAAAGAAAAATATAAGTTTCATTTGTTGTTTATTTAAATGTTCAACCACCTTAACATTTTTTATTTAAATTGTAGGTTAGCTAATTAATTTTATTTCTCAAATTGGATTGAATTAACGTCATTATTTTACTAATTAACCACACTATACAAAAATATACAAAATAAATACGAACATTAATTTAAAATAAAATTATATGTTAACTTTTAATTTTTCAAAAAAAACAATAAATTACATTTTTAAATAAATAAAAAAACGAAAAATTGATTAAAAATGTTGATTTAATATAACAATATATATTAAAAAATGTGCCAAGAGATACGATTTCAAAATAAATTAAGAAAACTAAAATTTCACAATAAACACGATATATAAAACAAATTAAAGAAAAATAAAAACATGTTTAATTTAAAAGATATTAAATGAATTATAACCATAATTCTAAAGATGATTTTAATAAAAAAAGTGTCTCAAAACACCAAGAAAAAAAATAGATTGAACTATTTATCCGTATTTATAAACATCTTAAAACTTGCCTATTTCAATAATTATTAGAGTAAATAACACCATTTTTAAAAGAAACCTTCAACTGCCAAACTCTCATACTCAAATGGAAAGCCAATATTTTAACAGTATACATAAAACCAAATCGATAATAAAAACATAAAATGGTAGAGATAAAAACTTAGAAAGAAAAAATGTGCCCTGGGTAATAAAGGCATTGACATCTAGCCAAGTGCAACTACAGCAAGCATTACTCTGCATAGTTGTTGGCTATTGCTTGTGATGGAATGGAGTGGTTGTGATTGAAAACTTTCAACATCACTATTATGTGCTCTTAAGGGTTATCTTTATGGTGATCTTTGTTGGCTAGTGATGCTATTTGTTAAAATGAAAAATGTTTGTACAGTGGACTTTATTCCAAAATTTGGATAGCAAAACTCCAGCACAATGGCATCACCAAGACCACTTATCAGGTCCAAATACATACAGCTAAGGAACAATGGGAGGAGGAACAATTTGCAGTTTCCTGCGAACATCTTCCAAGTCTTCATGAAAATGGCGCTCATAATACACACACATAAGATCAGTGCATTGCATGCCAGCACGAACAGCCCAGGGGAAGTAATGCTGATAGAACAATTTCCTCTGCTTTTCACTGAATCGAGCAGTGCCCCCTACAACGGACAGAAGGCACATAGGAAGCCCCATCTGCTCAAACTCAATAACCTTCAATGCTGTCTCCCCAATCAAGTTAGTAGGAAGCTCAAAAAGAGTATGCCAGAAGTCATGCACTTCACGAGCTCTCATTGTCACATAGGCCAGTTCATCTGTATCCATGAACCGCACAGGAGGTCGATCATCTGGTGAAAAGTTTCTAGATCCCATAAACCTAGCATAGGCAGCACCAAATGTGTTTTCTGGCAGGTCCCAAGCATGTCCCACGTTTGCAGAAACAACACGAGGGCGCTCCAATAACACAGCCTATAAATCAGAATTATAAAACAAAATTATTGGCTGTTGCTGTAACATAATTGTATGCTTCAGCAGGCAAAAAAGAATGGCAGTTAATTTGGTGATAACAATGATAGTGATCGTTTAGTGATAAGGTGATAATCCTGAACTCTTTGTTATCCCCATAATAAATAATCTATGGTTGTTGCTAATACTTGCCATAGAGCATCCAATAAAAAGTAAATTAAATAAATGAACATCCAAAACAACATGGGGAAGGAGAATATCCACATTAACCAAAAACAAATAAGAGAAGAATGAATTAAAGTAGCTCACCCTGCCTTCAGGGGAACTCTTCATCCTCTGAAGAACTCTCTCAAAAGCAGGCTTTCCAGTGGTCTCACCAAGAGCCGCTATCAAATCTGCTCTTCGAGGGTCCAACAATGCTCCCACTGCCGAACCC
>Ga0099825_1008798_pt1 | contig 11764 bp, 7 predicted proteins | sample SiratroredBW_FD_76838 | JGI IMG/M metagenome (GOLD analysis project Ga0099825, IMG submission 76838) | Root nodule microbial communities of legume samples collected from California, USA - Siratro red BW | ecosystem: Host-associated > Plants > Roots > Nodule | place: USA: California | collected...
TTATATTCATGTTGCCTAAATAAGGCTCAGTTAACATGCTGAAAGTCACCTTGGTTAATAGCATAAATAAGTGTTATTCTTTAAGTCATTACTAGATTTTTTTTTTTTCTTTTTTTTTCCTGGCTTTACTTGTCCACCTATTGTTGTCTATCACAATACATTCATTTTTCTTTCCCTTTTCAGTTTTCTGTGACGTTGAGCTGATTCATTTCATGTCAGGATAACCCTGTTGCTTACATCACTTTTGGTTCATATGTATGTATGTATGTATCTGTTGAATGACACTGATATGTTACAACTCCCAACAAATACCTGCTCACTTCAATGCCAAGGTTTATATGTTTCTGGATCCAAATTTGACTACTTGACATTAGTGTGTATTTGGTTTGGTGCTACAAAACCATGCTGAAATCACCACAAAAGTAAATATTTTATGCTTCAAAAAACATCACGAGGAGGTCAAAACTTACCTTGTTACCACATATGCACTTTGTTTATAGCGTAAGCTTGCATTTTCATGCTATAAATGTAGTCTTATTATGGTATAATATGGTATCTATATCATGATAATTTTTGTGAGTTAAATGCTGAAAGTAGTTTAGAATGGTAAAAGTAAAGAAAATTGTGTCGGCAGGAATGTTTTCATTAATAAGAATTTTGGGTCTTGGATTTGGCCGAGGGATGAGAATCGTGTGAGTGTCCCACTTGGACCCATTTGTTTTGATTCAAGCTTTAACCATAACCAAAAAGATATTTGAGGGCATACTTAACTCCCAAATTCGACCCTTGTCAATCTACAATTCAATAATTGTAGGGAACATGTGCACGTACCTCTCAGGAAGGATGGTGGCCCCTGCTGTCTCAACAAAGCATTTTTTTTGTGCTTTTGAAATACTTAATTCCTGAATCCATCATAACAAACATGCTCTTTCTTCAGCACTTTACTAAGAGATTGTAGCCAAGATTCTAAGCGAATTTAAAAGGGCAACTCTTTCCTCTCAATAAAATTTTAAATAGTCCTACGGGTTTACATGATCTGGCCACTTTACCAACTAACACTGAATATACCTTTACTTTCATCTCTGACAAAAAGTACATTTCACATTTGTTTCGATGTCATTCAATTCAATCTTTGATCTTACTGCCATTCTTTTTGGACGCTAAAGAAAATAATGACCCTCTCTCCCTATCTTCTTCTATATCACAAGAAAAAAAAAAAACATCGAAAGGTTTTGGTTACACCTTACATTTTTCAAGTAAAAAAGAATCCTTTTCTTGGTCTCAGTTTAAGGTTCTTTAAGATTTGCAATTTAATTTTGGTCTAACATTAAGCTGAAGTGAGTTTCCACCTGCCAGATAAATCTTTTTTTTATGAAAGATGTGTGGATCTCTCCGAAGGCAAATGTTTCTTTCATTCCATATGGGTCGTAGGAAAGAAGTGCAAGATGTTTATTGACAGGACATTCATCAAGAAGCTTGTTACCCTCTTTTTGTTCTGTGCTGTTGGCTGTGTTCATCTATCCGGAATCACAATCAACGCAAAAAGCATACAGTGATAGATAAGGGAGGATCAGTGCTCGTGTGTTTCCTTCAACCTAATTGTAGTAAAGTGCAAACCTCAATTTTCTGCTATTCAGAGGAACAAAGAAGATAGCATACTAAGAAGAATGAACATAAAATCAGTAACCTTCATTACCAAACAACTTTTTATTTGTATTATTTTTAATGTTCAAGACAAATACAACCATGATAAATCATCCATCAATATTTATTCATTATACTAAAAGAAAGAGTAAAAGTCACAAGTTTTTTTTTGTTAATGCAGTGCTTAATATTGGACCTACAATACTTTACCGGCATATAATAAAACCAGAGTAAGGTTGATAGAGAATTGGTTATTGAAAACGCTTCAATCTAGTATAAATATGTTATAAGAAACTTGTCTTTTTGTGATTGAGGATTCAGTGGAACAGTCGGCGGTAGTGCCATACCAAACGATCCTTGGACGTTACTGCTAATGCTTCCATAATCGTGCAATCTTTGGACCCTTCTTTAAAGGTGACACCACCCTTGGCCCGTATTGCCAAAAGCAGTGTCCCTCTCCCTCTAACTCCAAGTGTCCCATGCACTCACTATCCACCGACAATTCGGATCTTGAAAAATAGGACCAGGAAAAAGGACATTTCACCATTTAGGCATTTAAATTTTACACCATATATTTGTGTTACTTCGTGTGAATCACGTTCGCTCGAGGTTTCATGGTATAATTTGTAAAGCAGTAAAAAGTTATCTGTCACCTGAGTTTTTAATTCATATGTTAGCTCATTTCAACTCAAAGTAGACATAAAAAATTGTATTGTACCCTGAAATTAAAACTTCATTGTTGCAGAAGGGGAAATGCAATTTTCTTCTACTCGACATCACATGTGAGGATGTACTATGCTTGGATGTTACAGAAAGAAAACAGTATTTCAACCTAAATATTTAATGTATATGAAGTTCAAGCTATCTTGAGTTTTAATGAGGATATTAAACATTGCTCGCTGAGAATGTGGCAGTAACATCTCATTTCACCTTATCTCACAACCAAACATGTGACATGGCATCCAACGTACTATTCCCTTAACTAGTTCTGCAATGAGCTCGTGTGTACAGGAACTGCAAACGTGCACACGAGTCATATTTTCGTCATATATGCCTCAGAAACTTGTCTGTTTCCACATCATTGATATGTGCACAAGTGTTAACCAAAGAGTCGTTTTAACTCTGTCTAAGGGAGGACTAACCACTTTCTTCATTGGTCTTCTCGTAATGATTGTAATCCTTCACCATCAAAATCTCCCCGCATAACTTTCGTGGGACTTGCTCCAGTTTAGTTCCCTCTTGCCATGCTTGCCCTACTGAGACCCCAGGTCCTAGAGAGCGAACATACACAACAAATTGGTCGTTGAAAGGATAAGGATGCTTAGCTGCAAAAACAAAAGCCAATAATATTGAGGCATATCGGGACTTTGAAGAATGACACGATCACCCAGCTTGCTTCTAGTGTATGACAGGGTAAACCAATGAAGAGCTACAGTATGACTAAAATATAATGCAACAAGAATACACCATGCAGACATCTATCACAGAAAGTTGAAGTTAAATATTTAACATCTAGAAGTCAATATAAAATACTTTAAACAATATAACATTTGTACTTACAGTTGTAAATACTGAGATTCTCTTTACAAAGGAAATAAGTTGCTACCTGGTCTTGGAAAGCCTAATGGGAGCTCTTCGATATCATATAGTCCATCCCCAAATTCATATGCTAAATCGCATGGCTGTTCAGTTGACATCACTTCCTTATGTTGTCTCACCGCAAAATACAAAGGGGAGAAGGAGTCAGCAAATGCAGCTAAAAGTGACCCATCTGGGAAGTTGTGAAATTAAAAAAATATGTAAGTAAAGTTAATATTAAGGACAACCAAGATCTAAGCTTAAAACAGTGAATCAAAAACCATAGAAGAAAAAAACCAAGCCAAGCACCAGAAATGAATTCGTCAAAGGTACTTGATTAAATCACAATATATCAACGTCTTGAAGAAAAACAGCAAGATTATACAACCAATTGCATATCTCTATATAGATTATTGAAGCACTAGGACTCAAACCATGATTTAACAAATTACAGAGTGACCACTAAACAGATAAAGATGTAAACTAATCATGACAATGGACAATGTACATTATTTGTTGTTCTACTGTTGGACAATCATATATATACTTATTTTCACGGTTTGACCCCTTGGTGAAAAGAGAAAGAGTACAAATTCAATATTATGGATCAATTTAAAGTATTGTGTATGAGAAGAATAACTTTCTTCTATTACTAACCTTTTGCATGCGAAATGTGAGTGACTAAGTGTACTGTGTATCTAGAAACTAACCATTCTTTCAACATTTTGAGCCAATATGAACAATCAATGAACTATTTAAACATAATATTTGAATTTGGATGTGATAAAAAATCAGCGAGTTACAGGCTCAGCTGATGTATATTTTATATATATGAAAAACGGAAGAGTACATTACAAGGAAAAAATTATATCCTATAACACTGGCTAGGTATATACACCAAAAAAGCAGCTTTATGAAAGTTGTACAATACAATAACAATCATAATTTTAACACTTCCCTCAAGCTAGAGGGTATAAATTATATGCACCAAGCTTGGAACATATAAATTGAACTTTAGGCCCTTTTAAGAGAATGTCTGCAAGTTGGTTGTTAAAGCTGATAAATCTAGTATGGAGTTCCTTCGACTGTAGCTTCTCCTTGATAAAATGAAATGAGATATTCTTCATCAGATTTGGAGACATTCATGAATATCTCAAATTACAATTTAGCAGCCAAGCACAATCTTCTACCTAGTCTGGCATACCAACAACTTGCATTTCTCAAACCATGGAAAGTCAAAGTTCATGGATTCTTGATGTGCTTCTGGTCACATTTATGGTAATACTTCTATGCTCTCCTCTCTTTCTTCTTCCAAATTTCCTCATTTATTACATAAGCCAATGAGTTTAGTGATTATAGACTTATGTTGTCAATATTTTTTTTTTTTTTTTTTTTCTAACAAGAATAAGAAAATGCCCGTCTTCCAATATTGCAGAAATTTGGATTATGTGGTAGTATTCAGGTAAAGCATATAAGTATACAGTTGAAGTTTTCTTTCACCCACATGTTATGTAATTGGACTTCAAAGTGCATTCACAATTAGACTAACAACCCTGAAGTGCATATTTCATAAAGTGCCACAACATTTAGGATTGATGGGCATATTTAACTAAAATTAGTAATTGAGTAAAGGTATCCATGCCATTCTATGCCAAAAACAAAGAAACTTACTTATGAATCGCCCGTAGGCCTCTCCGTCCTTGCAAGTAAATACGGCCTTAAAAAGAATCACAAGAGTCAATTCTTCAAATGTAAATTAGTGTGCAAGAGCAAAAAAGCAAAAAGGAGATTACGAATTTACCTTTCTAAAGGAATTTATCCAGGAAATTGGCATTGGTCCTATGTAACAAAGTTGAACATTGATGAAATTAGTGTTCAAAGTTTAACCTGCTAAAAGTGAAAAACTAATACACACCAAACCATGACAAATACTTTCAACACAAAAGACACGTTGAGGGCAGCAGAAGTATTGGAACATGAAATAAAGCAGGCCAAATTTACAGGAAAATAAACATTTCCTAATTCAAATGGAAGGTATTTAGAATCCAGTAAAATGAAGCAGTAAAAATCTAATTCATATAAGAAGAGGGAACATATTTTAAGCACCAGGATTGAAGTGTGCAAGGTATTAGGAAGCAAAGTAGTCCATTCCTTCATGTGGACGTGAGAAAAAAATAGGGAACAGGAAACAGAATGCATTCATTCATTGTATACTATTTACCTGACCTAGACTACTCCCAAACAACAACGATGAACAAACCAGTTCACTAACCTCCACTTGTTCTGCAGTTATAATATTCAACCACAACATCACCACTGTTGGAGCTAGACAACAACGTAGATGCACTTTTCTTCACTAACTTGGGATCCTCATACCGTGTACCAGCTATCTGCCAAGCCATTGACACATGTCTGCGCAAAAATTTCCAGTGCTAGGCAACATGAATGTAGAACAAAAACATTTGAAAAGAAAAGAAACATAAGGAGTGAAAATACCTAGGTTTTAACAATCGCAGTAACCGATGTCGCCTTTCCTCAGGAATATCTTCAATCTTTTTCCTGAACATAGAGAGTGAGTGTGTACCCAAGAGAGAATAAGAATTAGAGTAGCAGCATGCATACATGAGTTACCATAGGTATGCAGCAGGATTATACGAAGATGGGTCCAAAGGAATCAAGCCCTTGGGAGGATCAATAAATGTAACCACGTCTTGTTCATCCAAGTAAGCCCTTTCCCCACTCGGAAGAATTCGAAAGGGTTTATCATCCCAAGGTGACACATTCAATTGATTGCTTCGAGAAACAACACCACAACTAGAATCCCCAACCCCATTTCTGAACAATCCCAATCCTACAAATCCAGTCCAAGTTAATTAAACACAGTTAATTTCAGTTTAATTTAGGGTTTAAGGTAAAACTGTCACGAAGGCACCTCTCAGCCGTGGATGCATTTGGAAGGAAAAGGAACTAGGAATCGGACGGTGGTGATGCCGCCGCCGCCATCTCGGTGGCGTCAATGTGAGTGTCGTCGCTGTTCCTGCCATCGAAGTGAAAACGCTGGCACGCGGCGTCTGGTGCGTGTGGATAAATAAAAACGCACTAAAACGAAGTGTCGTTTTTAGTTACCGCGCTAGCAAAACGACATAGTGTGGTTCTTTCTTCTTATCCCTTTTACTTGCTTTTACTTGAGCACTGAGAGTGTCTGCGATCTATCTGAAGAAATGCTGCTTCAAATTCAAACGAGGCAATTCGGTGCAGCGTGTCCACGGGTGAAACTTGCACCCGCAACCGCAACTAAGAAAAGTGGCTCTGTTTGGTTGAGAAGGAGGACCCCAAAATGCTCGGTGGCGGCAGCGTCGTCGACGGCGCAATTGGAAGTGAAGAGTGAGAGCAAAACGAAGCCGTTTCCGGCGGAGGTATCGAGAACCCTAATGGAGTTGGCTAAGGTGGGGACTCTATGTACGTTGACCGAAGAGGGTTTGCCTCTGGGCACTGGGGTTCGATTCGCGGTTGAACCCGAACATGGCACTCCCTTGTTCAGCTTCGATTCCAGTGACAACACTAACATCCCCTCTTCTCTTCATGTTCAGGTACCTCATTTTCCCTCTCTTTCTCTCTCTGTGTCACTGCTAATTCATCTATTCGGTAAGTTTTTCATGTCTGTGGTTGTTTATCAGTTTGAACAATTCGGATTGCGCATTCCTCAATGCAGTGTTCAAGGAACTCTTACCAAACCACAGGATCCAAAGGTAAGTGTAGCTAGTTACTTTTAGTTCAGTTCTCTATCAAATTAAATCAGGATCATGATCATTAATCAAAGTTCATCATTGTGTGTGCGTGTATGTACACAGCGTTTTGTTTCTGCTTGGAGGAAGAGGTTTGGAGAAGAAGTGGATCAAGATTCTATTTACATTATTGCTGTGGATCGGGTACTGCAATTGGAAGACATTCAGGAGGCAGAACTCATTACCTAACCCTGATCTAGTCTTGAAATGGAACTTAATTAGACCTTTTTGTGTAATTATCTTCCTAAACACTTCTCGGAGAAGAAACTAAGAAGGAAAGATGGAATAAACTTCTCCATAAGTTAAATTAATTCATCCATAAGTTAAAATCATCTTCAAGAGAAGTTATGATAATTGTTACTAATTGACCTTTGCATAAGTTAGTTCTAACTCATGGGAAGAAGTCTTCCAATCAGTTCTTTGGTGTCTTATGCTTGTGAATGATGGTTTGCATTCAATTGTAGGATGGTGTTTGGGTAACCTCTTCAGATTACAGAAATGCTCAACCGGACCCTCTTAGAGACTCTGCACACAACTTAGTAACTGAGATCAACACCAACAACATGGAAGACATTACTCGCTTCTGCAATGTCTATGTTGATTTGGATTTCGTGGTTTGTCACTAACACTACTCTATCTATGTTTATTTGTAATTTAAATAGTGTCATCCAAAACCAGAACGCATTGCTTGTGTTGACTTTGAATGTATTTGGAAGGTTTCGGAGGCAAAGATGATATGGGTTGATCGCTTGGGATTTGACATGCGGTTGTCATCCCCTCACAAAGGCGTGTTTGAGGTCCGTATTCCCTTCCCTAGAGAAGTCACCGATGAAAAAGGTGCCAAGTCCACGTTTAATTGTATGTCACAACTTGCTTGGGAGGTTGAAAGGAACTTCCAACATCCACATTTTCCGAAGGTTAAAGAGTTGAAGCCAGTCAGGTCCCCTTTGCTGTAACCCGTATACCAATTGTTCAATTGTCAAACATCATCCATTATTTTTCAAAGAATAATATGACAATGTTTATCGCACCTTCATTCAATAGGCTCCATTACATCTACCACTGTGTTTCAAACTCTGGTTGAATATACTCAATAGGCAATGATTTTGAGATCAAATCTGGGTCGAATGGACTAAAATAGGTGTTTGCATATTCATTAATAAACTCATACATCTATAAATGTGACATTTATTTTACCAGTAGTGTACAGACACATGCTAACTATATAAATTTATATATATGGATTCTTGAGAGGCACTTATTCATGTTAGTAAGTCTTTCCTTTTTTTTGAGAAAAAGGAACAGCTAAATTTGAAAAGCCAAAAGATAACATATTTACCAAAGTCAGTCGTTTTTATTGAAACTAATTAATTAAGCTGTAATAGTGACAACATACAAGTAACAGTGAAGACCTACATGCAAATGATTTGTAACTTTGTACGCACGCACTACGATAGAGTACATTAACATTCATTCGGACAAGTACAAGGAAAAGAAATCATAGAGCTGCTAGAGTTAAGCGAAATTGATGACTGAGATCTTTTATTTTACTAATCAAGTTTGCCTGCTTAATGCTACTACCCTTCGGCTGCTTGGTCTGAAACAGAGACCTAATCTTGTTCTCCAAACTCTCTGCCGAATATTTCATATGTTTGTCAACCTTAGCATCATTTTCAGTTGACAAACAATAGTTTTTGACATAGGCCCTGTAGATTGGTATAATACCTTTGGTCAAATGCTTGCATACATTTTCCCTCAGGATCTCATCGGAGATTACCCAATTAGATTGCTTCTTGTACCCTTCGTCAAAAGCTAGATTGAAAGCATTTAGTCTCTTTGCCAAGTCTTGGCATGTCACACTTGCACTGGAGGGTGAAAGTATGTCCTTTTGTACTACAAGAATAGATAGAAGCTTTCCCCAGCTGTTCCTCAAATAAAGTGCTGCATAATAGTCCCTATATTGTTCGTGTGCTCTTAACCAAGAATCTCCCATCATATTTCCAAGCACACTACCCCTCAAATTGCAGAAATGACAGTGATTATTCATCATAAAAAGGTAGGACAGGGTGATATCTTCATAGGCCTTCGACCAAGCATCCAAATTAACCGCAACCTCCTTAATTGCGTTATACATTTGGCATAAAACAATACCCTCTTCGTACGCTTCCTTTCTCCAACTAAGATGTATTCTCACAACCTGTGTCAAATGTGGCCTATAGGCATCCCCAAGCAGCTGATTGCAGTAATCAGTCACAAAGCACACCAGCCTGGGAACGCTGCCATCAGGGGGAGGAGAAGTTGGCCTTTGCAACTTCACTTGTGCTGGAAGTTGCCAGAATATCTCATTGGCACCATTGACAACTTTTTTTATAAGATCCTCTGTCACAGTTCTAATTTCTTTACAAGCTTTCGCACTGAAAAGTTGGTTGAATTTTAGCCTCAGATCACTTAAGACCCTGAATATGGACAGCAGATTCAACAACTTGAAGGGGTCATTTTTCCTCTCAGTAACAATCCTTCCAAATCGAATAAAAGAAAGAATTCCTGATTCAATGGCAATCTTTGCAAAACACCCCATGCATGCTTCTGGACAAAGTTTCTCAAAGACAATAGTAGAAAGCCTGCACTCAATCTCGAGCAGTTGCTTCACAACCAACTCCAAATGGCAACCCCATTGATCTATGTAACTCTCTATACACTGGACAGCCTCAAGTTCAGTTGTTGGAATATCCAGGTAACTCAAATCTAAAGTCTTCAAACTTCTACGAGCATTCATGCCTCGAACTTCAACATATATGGATTGACACTTGTCTAGCCTGCCATTAGCATTTAATCTCTCCATGATGCAATGCAACTTTCCTGCCAAAGAACCTGTCAGTGGCAAAATATGTTTGGCAATACTGGTTTGCTGGCCAGTTTGTGGTGATGTCAACGAAACCAAAGGAAGAGGCACAGAGTTTGCTATCAGAAGCCTGTGGAACTCGAGCTCTAGTTTGTCAAAAGCAGTACTAAGAACGCCTTCACCAAGACGAGCACCTTCCTCCTTGACCTGCAATTCTTGCAATGTTCTGAGAGATTTCCTCACCTTCAACAGGTAAAGCTCATTGGTGATTGCTTTGTCTTGTAAGAACTCAAAAACGTCCTTCAACCAGCCAACTGCTAACCTGCAATTGTCAGTGAGAAGCTTAAGTGCTTCCTCAAGCTTCTTTGTATCTGAGACATATGTGTATAGATCAGAAGAAGGATCTGTTAAGAGAGATTGCTCCAACTGATGAACAGAGTCAAGAACCTTAAGGAGTGCAGCAGCCGAACATAGAACACTGTTTATACCGTGCTCAATGTTGACAAATGAGCACTTTTGCATTGAGATGGGTCTAAGGGAAGCTTGCAAAGATAGATATCTCTGGTTAAGTAGCTCCAATCTTGACCCAGATTCATCTAGTGCAGAGGCAATGGCGCTTGATGTTTCCAAACTAGTTGCCAAACACTTTCTGGCTGCTTCAAGATTCTCCTCGATTTCCATATCAATGGCAAATCAAGTGCTGACTCGAAATGATTACTAGTTTGGCTTTTAGATTTACATTTACACATAAAGTTTGGTCCAAGGAAAAAGATAATATTTGTTGGTTTCTTGTTCATCGTCCTACTCACATCCCTTCACCAAACTCAACAAACAAAGTAAAGGGAGTTAAGGCTAACTTCACTTACAATACAAACATTTCAGTAATGTCAACCACCAGGTGGTAGAACTTCCTTGAATTAGGGTACCATATGTACAACTAATTTCTCCAGCCATTGTTTATTATTCATTCCTCATCTTGTCATGTGCTAGTCAATCCTAGCTTTGATGTTTCATTTGACGACCAAAACCAGCTACTCTTAACTCTTCCTTCATCTGCCTCAACGATCAGCACAAAACTTGCAACCCAATTCTTATTTTTACTGCACTCAATTGCTATCGTCACGTTGAATTTCTCTAGTAATCTTCAACCAGATGTCGTAATGATAAAGCAAGTAAACATGTGACCAAGTTGTACTTATTCTACACGCACACTAGTTTGATTAACAAAGACAACTCGGTCCAGGTCAGAAGTTTGATTGATTGTTTAACTTTAATTTAGGTTAAATCATTTTTTGTTCTTTAATTTATTTATTTAATTTTGTCTATTTATTTGGAAAGATTCGACTAAATTGTTTAATTTTAAAAATGTCAATTTAGTCATTATCATAATGCAGCAGGGAACTTAATTGATTTTTGAAAAAAAAAATGAAAGGATCAAATTGACCTTAATAAATAAATTAAAGAAAAAAAAAATTAAACCTGAAAAATTATAACGGTTTTTTATAAAATTAATTAAATTATTCATTTATTGTTTATTCAACCTAAATATTAGATTAATTGTAGTTCCATAAAACAGAAGAATTTTTTATCCTGATCCTTATTCTTTTTATTATTTGGTTTTTATTTTTTATTTTTATCTTTGTCTCTATAGTTAACTTTTACGGTTAACGTTCACATGTCATATTAGTAATATTATCAAATGAACGTGTCATGTTTACAATATTATTAAATCAAAATGTAATCTCAACACATGATTTTATCATATATTAAAATAAAATAAAAGTAATATATTTATAGGGACTAAAATAATATATATATATATATATATATATATATATATATATGTGTGTTTTTGTTTATTTATATATATATATATATAGAAAAAAATGAAATAAATATATATATATAAATATAA
>Ga0099825_1008799_pt1 | contig 11762 bp, 8 predicted proteins | sample SiratroredBW_FD_76838 | JGI IMG/M metagenome (GOLD analysis project Ga0099825, IMG submission 76838) | Root nodule microbial communities of legume samples collected from California, USA - Siratro red BW | ecosystem: Host-associated > Plants > Roots > Nodule | place: USA: California | collected...
AAAAAGTAAACAAAAGAAAAAAAAAAACCAAACAAAAAACAAAAGAAATGGGTTGAAAACTCCTATAATAAAAAAAAAAAAAAAAAAAAAATTGGGAAAAAGAACTTTTAAAAAAAAAAAAAAAAAAAAGGTTTTTAAATGACTGAAAATAGAAACCTGAAGGTTCACAAGAAAGCCAGAGTGGCTGAAAGATTTCAGACCAAAAGCAAGAGTAAGCCAAGCAGAACCAACTGAGGGGCTTTTTGCTGTTGCTAAGCCAATGAGGCAGAGTCCAGGACCAACAAAACCAATGGACTGCAGTGAATGTGCAGAAAAGGCATTACCATGTAAACTAATACATAGTGAGAACAACCAAATTCAAACTACGATATGAGTAAGAAAATTAAGATAACTACAATACGAAGACAATCAAAGCTTTTTCCCACTAATGGGGTCAACTACATAAATCAAATGACACCATTGGGCACTATCCAAAACCAAAGACTTAAAAATAACATGACCATGACTTTGAAATACATGATACATTGAGAAGTGCTTTGATAGGACCCAGCAAGAGGAAAGAGCAGAAAACTATGAAATTCAGATGAAAACTGAAACAACAGAGGATAATTCCCCTTTTCTCTATCCACTCATCAATTGGCACCTGTCCATTATGTTCTGCCTCCAACAGCAGGGACAAACTGGTACTTAACTGCATAGTTCTCAGATCTTACGCTTTAAAAGATGCAAAGACAAAAAAAAAAAGAAAAAAAAATTGACAGGTTGGAAAAGAATAAATGTATTGGAAGAAGATAGGGTCAGCCTGGAATGATTTATGCATAATGTCCAAATAATCATTAACTGTGGTTGGCCTATCTCAAATTCTCCCAAATATCCAGGAGCAGTTTGTAAATAAGTCATGACATTAATACAATAGGGAAATATAGTTTTGAACTAAATTAGAAATAGAAATTTGTTACCGATAATTCACAATTCATCTGCAATCTACAACAAGGAATAAATTTAAAGTCTACCGTTGTAGAAATGTAATATGTCCTCTATGTCTCTCCTCTCTTTATAATATATGCAATGCAACGTACCTGCATAATCTTCCTAGTCAAAGTGACACTCGTACCACTTTGTATCATCATATCCGACCACAAACCAGCAAGGTAATTCATGATAGCCATCACAGCCCATGGAACTGCACTAAACCATGCTGCCTGTCTGAGATCCACACGGTACACCTACAATGTAGAACCATTTATACATGAGTGTTGATTTCTAAATATTTTTATCATTTGACAATCACAAAACTAAATATGATCAAACTTACTGAGCTGAAGTATATGGGCATCCAGGAAAGAACAATAAAAAACCCCTGTGAATAAGAAAAAAACATTTAAAAGGGGAAAACCATAAGAATTTGAACGAATGATAACAACAATGCTGCATGATGTGGGCTCCTGAGCCACATGATGTTGCTTGGCTGAGAACTGAAGGTGAGGATTACCACATGCAAATTGCAACAAGATATGTGATTCGAATTGCAACATAATAAATGACAATTTGCTATCAAACATGACAATTATCAACTCCAATTAAGAGCACAACTAACGATTAAACAAATGCAGGAGTATGAAGCATTACCCAACTGTGCATCGCATTTGCAATGATCAGAGACCACGTTGGCAGCTTTGAAAGCAAGCGCCTGAAAGGAGGGATCACTTTAACTTTCTTGGACTTAGCTGTCTCCACTGGAAAAGACTTTTGCCTTCTATTCAATATATACTCCAGCTCATATTTTGATATTTGAGGACTCCGATCAGGAGTGCTAGACGTTGCAGACAACCACACCAACACCCAAAGAAATCCAGACAGTCCAAAAATCACAAAGGGACCAAATATACCACCTTGTGACATGAGAATGGGAGAAAGAGTGAGCCCTATTGCACATCCAAGCTGAAACCCAGCCATCGAGATTCCTACAGCCCTTGATCGTTCCGTTTGTGGAAACCATCTTAAACAAAGAACCAAAACCAATCATTATAAATATCAAGTCTTTCTCGCTCCAGCAACTTCATAGTTCATACAATCATGACAAAGTGACAAGTAAAACCCATCTCATGTCATGATAAAAGATAAAAACTTGTAAGTCATAACATAAACTTAGTATTTTGTAACATTGTAACTACCATCGCAAAACGAAAATTGTGCAGAGCAAAGCATAAAACAAGGAGTCTGTATTTGGTTTCAGTTTCACAGTGCCGTAGTCAAACTCATGTTTGGTGCGTTGAATTAAGCAATTTATACTGATCCTTACTACAAACATGCTTTTTGAGATAAAAAAAAAAAACAAAGAACTTTCCAAAATTTAATCACTTCCCTTCAGACACAATCTTAACCAAAATCAAGTCTGTAAAGAGTCACCTTACCTGGCAACCATGTTATTCATGGAAGGAAGAGCGACTCCTTCAGCAACGCCAAGCATAGCACGAACGACAAGGAGAGCCAAGAGGGAGGTCTGAGCAGCCCAAGGCGTAAGAAAAGTAGCAAGTGACCACAAGGCCACTCCCCAAGCCATCACCACTTTGCCACCGTAGTGATCCACCAACATCCCTCCAGCTATAGGAGAAGCCAAATACCCCCACAGAAAAGACGACTACATCACCACAAACCAACCCCGCAATAAAATCAGAATAAATAACACATGCACTTGCAGCGTAAAGTGTTACTCTGCAAACAAATCACACAAACTCATAAATAGTAAGTCTCTCGATTTTAATTAAAAAAAAAACCTACTTTAAAAGTGATACCAAGAATCATTTCTCAGTTTGCATGTCCATAAAACTTATAAAATCAACAACCAAAAAAAGAAATACATCAGAGTCAATTCTTCAAACAGTTGGCATGCACAACCTGAACGATTCCGGCGAAGGCGCGGCTCCACCCGTTGGCAAGGGACAAGGGCACGATGGCCACGGACATGACGACGCGATCGGCGTTGCAGAGGGCGAGGGCGAGGGCCAGCATGGACACCACTTTGACTCTTTCAGAAGTGATGAACTCTAAGAAACTCGGCTGTGGCTGTTGGCTCTCCTCCGAGCTCGCGTTGAAGTGAGCGTCGTTGGAGGAAACGCGAAGGCGTGGAAGGGCACGGAGAGAGAGTGAAACGCTGGCCAAGTTGAATTCCGTTTTCTTGAAGTGGGGTTTGGGAGAGTGGAGCGCCGCCACTCTGGGGCGGTGCGTTTGGGGCAGCGAGAAGGGTTTGGTGGCGGGAATGATGGCGGAGGACAGCGCAGCCATGGCCGCGGACGGTGGAAGATTGCGGTGGGTAACAGAATTGGGTTGGTCGGTGAGGTGGTTCACAATTACGCAAATGGCCTTCTTTGATATTGTTTTAGTGTGAGTTTAAAGAATATTCAACCACCGCTCGATTCATTGAATTATAATTAAGGACATTAGGATTGATTAATTACTCGTTTACCTTAAGAGGGTACAATCGTCCACGTCATAATCCTTACCTTAAGTATTTATCCTTTCTAGTTATATCAAATATACTATTCTTCATCAGAAATGACACCATTACGTGTCGACACACCACTCCTGCATCATTTAAGTGGCATTTTAATGAGATGACATTGCGTATTATAACACAAAATTATGCAATCATTAATCCACGGCAAAAGGGTAAAAAAGTAATTAGGTTAGGAATTTGAGTGTTGAAAGGGTTTAGGCATACGAAAAATGATAAGAAGCTCTTGTTGCCACATTTTGGTGCTGGAATTCATTTTTTCACATCATTCTCTTTCTATTATAATCTCATTCTCTCTACGCTTTTAACTTATTGTTCTCTTCCATTCTCTTTGACTCTATTGTCCTTCAATTATTTTCATATATTAAATGGGTTTAGGTTTATAAGAAAAAATAAAAAGACAATGAAATCACATATATAAGAAGAGAAGTTGAGTGGTTGTCAAGGTTATTTTGTTACTATTGAGGTATTGAAGTGTTGGGGTTGAATAAGTTTCACCATCACCCTTTGTCTCAATAATAAACTCTTCATTATTGGTCTCTTTTTTATGTAATCTCATTCTTTCTATGCTTTCTCTGATAATTGTTCTCTTTCACTTTTTCAGCATTGTCATCTCGTTATTTTTATACTCTCATCTTACTTTCTTTCTTTATTAATCAATCGTTCTTTTATATTGTCTCACATGTCTATAAATTGTTTCTAGTAATGGTGGTTGTGGTTAGTTACTATTGTTGGAATCATGAAATCTCTAATATTTTTTATAAAAGAAATATACATTTTTTGTTTTTTATTTAAGTTTCATCTTTTACAATGTATGTATTACATGATAGTATCCTATCCAACAAAACCTTGAGATAGGCATATGATGTTGGGTTTTTGTATAAGTTTTTATCAATGTATTGCTTCATGCTTCATCTATTTCTAGTTGCTAGATGCTTATTACCTTTTTTAAAATTATTGCAATCGAACTCCTTAAATGGTTTAGTCATGCTAGACGATCCAAGGCATTAGAGCATCTCATGATCTAGTATTGATTTTGACGATAATAAACATTCCAAGTACTTATTTTGTTGAATTTGGTTTATGCATAGAAATTCTGCAATTTTAGGTATTACACGATCAAAGCAGGGTTAGATGGTTAACGTTGGATGAGACAGTCAACGTTGCATCAAACGATTAAAGTTGCACTAGATGGCCAAAACTGGACTAGAAGGTCAATGCTACATTAGACAGTCAACGATTTATTAAACAATCAATGTCTCATTAGAAGGTCAAAGCTATATTAGACTGTCAACTCTACATTCGATGGTCTAATCTTCTCTTTCGAGTTAAACGGTCCAGTCACTACATTCAACTGGATAACATGTTTCTGAGTTCATTTTAATTCGTTTAATCTTGCTTAAGATTTAATTAATTAGTTTTGAAACTAAATCAAGGTACTAACAAGTTTTTCTAAGAATTAAAATCAACGCGGGAGAACAACGTTTTCAAAATATGTGTTATTGAATTGGTTTATTTTCTGAGTGATTCTAAGTATAACTCTGATTAATTAGATACCAAAATTAAATATTTTATCTGCTCTAATCAATGATTAATTATGCATATGGATTTAGAAACAATTTGAATCAATTCTCATGCTCATTCTTTAAATCCAAGGCAATACATTATATAACTAAATTATTTTGTGAATATATTTTGTTGTATACATCTTATTTATAATATCATAAATTTATAATATTATGTTAATTTATGTCTATATATTTTTAATGTTGTAGAAATTATAATTATAGATGATTAAATGAATATTCATAAAAGACTTGCCCAAAATTAAGATACGAAACTTACTCATGAAAGGAAGAAATATGTTAAGAGGTGGTGATGCGATTGTAAAGATGCAAGTAAATATAAAATTTGTAAACTTTTCAAATAGAAGAGAAAATTTGGCCGATATTGACTCTTTAAATGATAGAGGTAAAGTGGATGAAAAAACATGGTGGATTATTTAGGAAGCTCATGTACCAAAACTTCAGAAAATAACTCTTAAGCTACTTGGACAACTATGTTCTTCTTCTTATTGTAAAAGAAATTATAGTACCTAATCTTTCAAACATTCTTAGAAAAGAAATAAGATGACACCTAAAAGGGCGGAGGATCTAGTATTTGTCCATAATAATCTTTGTTTTCTCTGGAAAAACTCCTCAAACTATAAAAAAGAGAAAACTAAATTATGAGATGTTGCAGGAGATGACTTTTCATTAGATAACAATGAAATTCTTGAGATTACTAACTTATCTCTTGATGAATTAGACTTGGAAGTTGTATTTTTCAATGAGGATGAACAAATGTAAAAGTCAAAACATTATGATTTATATAAGTTTATCTTTAGTTAAATGTTTTTTTATAAATGTTTCTTTTATTCTTTTATATATATATATATATATTGTCTGTCTTGTACTTATAATTTTCAATTTAACCATATCTATGTATTCGTGTCTGTGTCGTATTCTATACTTCATTGTCAATAATTTCATTTAGAGAGGATCTTCAACACTAAAAATTTTAATCCAAGACAAAAAAATACATACACAAATCAAAAGGTATAACAATAACATACATGGTACAACAATGATTGATGGGAAGATGAATAATACAAATAGTACAACTGAATGAGACAAAACCAAATGATTGTAAACATTGTTGGGAAAGAAGAAAAGAGGGGAGAACAAAGAAGTGGTCTTAAAGTAAAGGTGTACAACAAGGGTAGGAAAAACACCATCACGCCAAGGGTAGTGATAAAATATAGAAGGTGACTAATGTTCGCAATTGTTACCATTCTTCTTCTTTGATGACAACAATGATGATAATTGGGTCACCCTTCGTTTGACCATCTGACAACATCTCTACTCCCCAATGCTGCTCGTACTGTATCTCATAGACGCTCTCTTTTACAACACTGACATAGTCTAATTCTAATTTTTACTCCTACTCCAACAACAATGACAACAACTTTAACAACTTCTCCCACACTCGCAATTTCACCCTTTCATTATTTTTCATATATAATTTCTCCCAATCCCTTTCGAACCTTCTAATTCTTCGTGCAAATATTTTTGTACCATTTACCATGTAGAATTTTTTTCCCCCGAATATATCCATGCTAGCTATATAATAATGTTACATAATGATGTGAGATGGGTGTAAAGTAATTTTTTTTTCTTTTTTTTTTATCTCCATTTAATACATATACATTTAAATCTTTTAGTTTCAATAATTGTAAACTATAAATAAAAATTTAATTTAGACTCTAAAACATAAAAAATATGTAAATATAGAAAATAAATTATTAAACCTAACATTTATATTTAGGTCAATATTAATTTAGTCTTCTGTAATATTTTAAATTCATAAAAGTGGATGAAATAAAAGATGAAAAAAAATAATAGTAGTTGAAGAAGTTTTTTTATTTCAAGATATTTATAAAATATTTTAATTTTACTAAATGTAAGAATTTTTTTTGGGAATAATTATTTATTTAAAATTAACTTATCTTCTTAATATTATATAAAATCATTATTATATTCTATTTCCCAAAAGAAGAAGGTGTATTTAAACTGATCTTGGCCATTATTCCTAAGCATTGTGGAACTATTCTCAAAAGAGGAAGGTGTATTTAAACTGATCTTGGCCATTATTTCTAAGCATTGTGGGACTATTGGACTATTGAGTATACTGGAACAAGCCCCCAATCGGGGATAAGAGAGAGGTTCCCACAAACGGCGTCAATGTTCTGACTTCAAGTCTGTTGAGATAACATCGTTAGGGTCAATCACCACATTCGATGTATTATCTTGGAGTTCCGTCTCTATTTTATTCTTAACAGACACCTCAAAAAGTTAAAGGAGGAAGATGTATTTAAAATGATCTTAGCGTGACTCCTATGTAAAGCTATTGATTGTAAAGGAAAAGTGTGTATTAGTTTTGAGTAAATATTATATTAACTTTTTAGAATGTTTTATTTTTGGTAATTAATTTATGAAAATTTAAGACTTAATAGAAGTAGTTATGAATTTAAGAAATCAAACACGGAATAATTAAATTACATTGTATAACACAATTCTAGACAAGACCTTGTAAAATTTATATTTATGAAATTATACTTTGTGAAACTAATTTAGATTATACCAAGTTGTAAGTAACACTAACTCCTATGATAATTAGTAGTACATTTATTATTTTTGGTAAAAGCAATCTATCAATTTTTTGTTTAAATTTAACTTACCAATTTTGGTAAAAAAATTAAAAAGTTGAATTAGTCGTTAATGGATATTTTACGTATGAGGATCTTGTACTGGAAAGATTTATCCCATTATACCCTACTACCTTCACCTAACCAGAAAATTCATTTTGTGACAATACTTTTCTTTTATTTAATGACCATTACAAAGGGGAGTTTGGCCTTTCATATTCCATTTGCCATCCAAACAAAGATCAATAATAGGTAAAGGAAAAACGGTTTTGGTTCTTCTTTTGCAACCAACAGTTGCAACCCTGAAGCTTTATCTTTTAAGAGATCAATGCAAGGGGGAAGGAGATACTCAACCATATCATTGCTATCTTTGCTTGAAGTATTCCGAATCATCCTTCAACTAAATCAATCACTTTTTCTCAACGTATTCTATAAAACTTTCGCACTAACAATCAACAATTCTAAGGTATAGAGGAATACTTTCTTTTTCGGTTAAATTGAATGTTCGATCACATGTTAACTCAGTTATAATGAGATGAATATATATGTATATTTAAAATGAATAAGTGTATGTAAGTATTATGAAATGTTGGGTAATGTATAATTGAGTATGCTTTTGTAAATCTTTAAAATGATGAAGAATATGAAAAACAAAACAAAATAATTAATTATATTTTACAGATAAATAATTATTTTGTGTTAGTTTACTTTAAGCCATGAACACACAAATAATTAATTATCATTGAGTAAATAATCACTTATCCTAAAAGATAATTAATTGTCTTAAGTAAATATTAATTATATTGAGTAAGTTTAATACTCATATTTACATTTTATTGATTATTTAAGTAGTAAGGATAAAAAAAATTGTTTAGAACAATTGATTATTTAATTAATTATGTTAATGAATCATGTTTACATTGGTCTTGATGAATGATAGACTTAGTGTTAATACTGTATGAAATATCCATATTCATGTAACTATGTTTTGACTTTGACTTTGAAATGAATTGGAATAAAGAATTGAAATGTCTTCTAATCACAAGTTATTATTCCAAAATGTCAGTCCTAAATGAAAGTGTGAATTTTACTACATATAAACTTGAAGACCATAGATTAAAATACATTGTACATAAATATTGAGAAAGAATCAAATTTAATAAAACTATGAAATGGCGATGGTAAGAATTGTGTAAAAATTCGAGTCATATGATTATTGTGATGCACAAGGTTACTTGGTAGAAGCTTATGTGACGGAAGAAATGTCTCTCTATTGTGAAATTATTTTGATAAACTTATATTATGTACGAGTTCAAGAAGAATGATCTCATAATGAGAATTATGTTAATGAGGAATAAATTCTCAAAGCAAAAGATGACCACAATTGATATATGAAATATTATCCTAAGATTTATTAATCTTGGAAGTGTGACATGAAGCGATGATGAAAGATCACATAGTCAAACTAACAATTCTAACAATAAATACGAGTTATCATTAGTTCATGATAATTCATCTTATTAATATTAACACGGATAAGGTATACTCCCAATAATCATTCAACTTAAAAATAAATAAAGTTCAATAAATTCTTGGAGTTTCGGTGACAGTGAGTTTAACATATGATAAATTAAGAACACAAGCTAAAGTTTAATAAATTCTTGGAGTTTCGGTGACAGTGAGTTCAAGATATGATAAATTAAGAACACAAGCTAATTTGTGAATAATGTGACGAGAGAAAAGGAGAGATTGTGATTATCGTGTAGAAAATAAAGATGGGACTTGTATTCGACCAAAATGTCTAATGGATGTGACTTGGAAGGTTCACTCCCTAAACACTTTAGAAATTATGAACACAAACATGAGGCAAACATCAAATAGTTGGTGTGATGCTATTCTCACGTTTTTTTGGGACATTCTTATTTGTCACGATGAAATCAATCTGCAGCTTGGCGAGGAAAAAATGTACTTTTTTTCTCCTCAGCTTAAAGTTCTTTGAAACTCGTATGTCTCAGTCAACAAATCAGAGTGATATAGGAGATGTACTCGAATAATGGTCAAGACAAATAAGAATGGGAGATGTTTTTAATAAATTTCACTTTTCATTGCATATGACTTCATGTTATGCTCTCACTTGGAACTTTATCTAATTAATAAGTAGTAGTGACACATACCAAGTCAGTTTCCCAAAGACATTCTTCATTTACAGACATTTCATACACATCTATGAACCATATTGAATCACATTTTGCTGCTATGTCTACCAAACAGTGAATGACGACCTTCGGCTATCAATTCCCCAGTTGCTTTGTTTTTGAGGAGAACAATTGTCCCAGAATAACCTCCTTTCCTTCCTAACAACCTAGAAGTAATTTCTAGTTCATCCTGCAACATAGTATCAATACATAGATAAGGTATAAAACATTGAAATTATGTAGAAGCACATGTCACACCCCAAACAGGAAGGTTCATAATGCAAGCCCTGGGAGAATAAGTATCGGGAAAATCCAGACAAAAAGATAAAAACACCGGAGAGATCAAATAAAAATAAAATAAGAACGAAACCTATATAAAAAAATAACCTCAATTTTAATCCAAAACTTTAATACATTGAATTTATAAGTTTTATATTTATCTAACTCTTTTATTTTCATTCAATATGAAATTTAGACATATATCCAAAAACAGAAAAGCCGAGTGTGGGACAAATTAGTTTAGTTCATTTTTCTTTCAGATTATTTTTCTTAAAACTGTTTATGAGAAAATTTATCCAAACAAGTCCTTAATGTCTAAGAACTGAACAGGATCAATCTTAAGTGTGTTCAGTTTTTACACATAGGTTTTGAGTAGCTGTGCAGTTCATTATTAACTAGCATGTCTCTCCACAAAATGGAGAGGCCATGAACAATAAGTAATCTAACCAACCTTAATGAAATCTACATTTATGAATTCCCAAACTTCCCCAATCTTCAATGCAATTCCTACAGTAACTAACTAGTTGGTGAATTTGATAGAATCATCATCAATTTGGCACCCTAAACACAATGGACAAGAACAAATGAAGTGACATGAATCATTAATCTCTACTTTTTATTCTCATTTAAGGTTACTGTTGTTAGTTATAACTTACGCCAACGCGAGCTGTTGAGAGAAAAGAAATGGACATGTCGACGGAAACATTCATGGGGAGACCCTCTTCATGGATGACAGCGCCTCCAACTTCGTCCACCAGATTCGCAATTGCTCCATTCACCAACTTCCCACTCCTGTCCTGTAACGTAACGCATTCAAGATCAGCCTCAACAAATTGAAGCGATTTCAATTAAAATGCAATCGAATCAAATAATCATGCGAAAGAGGATTATCGATGGATGATAACGACAATAGGAGTTTATGAAATGGAAGTTACGGCGAGGCGAGAGGGGACTTTGAAGGAGCACGAGACGCAACCGGGTTCAACTCGGTCAACTCGGATTCCGGCGAGGACGAAGTGCTCGTAGAAGGAGGAGTTATTGCCGCCGGTTGATTGGAGTCGTGACACGGCGTCGTATTGTTCTGGCGTCAACCTTAGCATCTCCTTCGCTTTCTCCATTCTTTGCGTTTCTCACCCCACACAATTTCTTCTTCTGTACCTGTTGGTGGGATCTTATGGGCCTAATGGGCTTCAGAAGGCTAAAAATTAGGTAATAAATTGGACAAATTCTTCCTCCACCCCATATTCTCTTCCTGCACCCCATACCAAAGCTGAAATATCCATTATACCCTTCACTTAAATGTGCAAAGACATAAGTAGCCTGGACCCCTTCACCCCTACATGCGTGGCCAATATCTCATTCAGTTCTCAGTTACAAAACCTAATTCTCTCGAAGTGTGCCGCCAAGTGACCGTGACCACCGCCGTTCGTCCAAGCTCTTTGGTGTGCCTCGGACGAATTCCTTTTCCATGTCATCCGGTTCAGTTCTTCTTTTCGCACATCCCATTCTTTCGTTTCTTCAAAATCTT
>Ga0099825_1008801_pt1 | contig 11761 bp, 7 predicted proteins | sample SiratroredBW_FD_76838 | JGI IMG/M metagenome (GOLD analysis project Ga0099825, IMG submission 76838) | Root nodule microbial communities of legume samples collected from California, USA - Siratro red BW | ecosystem: Host-associated > Plants > Roots > Nodule | place: USA: California | collected...
ATATATATATATATATATATATATATATATATATATATATATATATATATATATATATATATATATATATATTCTCCATTATTTTCTTTCTTCTTTTTTTCATTTTCTTCCTCCTCTCTTTCTATTATTTCTTTCTCTTCCTTTTTCTAATAATAACTCACTTTTTTTTATCTAAACTCGTTCTCTCTTTTTATAAACTCTTTTTCTTTTGCTATAAAATTTCTTCCTTTTTTTATAATTTCTTTCATTTCTTTTCTAAGCTATTTATTTTTCTAATATGAAGGTGGAACAAAAGTTTCTTCTCATGCATGTCTTTAACTCATGGCAATTCAATATCTTTAATTTTCTTCTAATTGTAACATTATATTGCCTCTGTTTCTACCAAGACATGACATTTTCTTGAAAACTTAAAGTAGTAATGGACACTTTTCTTTCTTCATCTACTTGGTGGCATTCAAATAGTTTCTCAACATTCATCTCTCAATCTAAATATCCTTCAATACTTTTATTTTTATAGAAGGGATGAGGGTTTTATCTTAGGTTTTTTGGGATGGTAATTTTCCTTAGGTATGTGACAATGCCTAAGTAGGGGATGTTGATAGTAATCATTGTTATGATGCCTACTATACATCTCATATTCTCTTTGATAATAGGGGTCCCTATGATGTTCTCTTTTTATATTTGACCCTTCAGCATGTTTACTCTTAGATTTACCTTGTTTTTGCATGTATTGAGCAAACATGGCTCTAATCTTATCCACAATTGTATCTTCGTTTTTAAATTTTCTAATCTCATATCTTATTTTTAAATCTTCAATATGGTCCCTAACGTTACCATGCACACTTGAATATTTATTTTGATAATGATCCCTCATTTTCTATCAAAATATTTTCTCAAATTTTTGAAAGGTTTTCACAAAAATGAACAAACAAAACTTTTCACAAAAATTTTGAAATATTTTTCATAAAAATAAAATGATCCAATACACTATGTAAGTTTCTAAAGGTGGGTCACCCATAGACATGCTTAAATACCAAGTATTTTCTAGTCAAAACTTTTGTAGACATGTATTTTCTTAATTTTTTTTTGTGAAAAACTTCAAAGGCAAAAAGTTTCTCAATAGTCTCTGTGCATGTACTCCTAAAGACCAAAGGAAGTCACTAAGCATTTGATAGACAATTCCTAGTTTTGCCACGTAATAAGACTACTAAAAAAAATAAACTCAAGTGTAGTCTAGATATATCCTAGCAAAAAGCCCTATGGAACACTTTCATAAGTCTAAAGCGAAACTATTACAATGTTTACTTTGAAAGATTGGATTGTAAGACATTTTCCTAATACACCCAAGAAATGAAAGAAAATTAAAAAAATCAGAAAAATACAATTTGTAACTCAAAGTTCAATGAGAAAAAAACTTACGGAAACAAGTTCATGCTATCAACGAATTTTGCTATGGATTTTTGTTGCTTTGTGACGAAAATTCTGTTGATATTTTGTTTTCGATATATTTGAAGTATATTTGCTGTGACTTTCAGTCCAACACTTAAATGTACTATTCTCTCAAGTGTTTACACTCAAAGTTCAATGAGAAAAAAACTTACGAAAACAAGTTCATGCTATCAACGGATTTTGCTATGGATTTTTGTTGCTTTGTGACGAAAATTCTGTTGATATTTTGTTTTTGATATATTTGAAGTATATTTGTTGTGACTTTTAGTCCAACACTCAAATGTACTATTCTCTCAAGTGTTTACACTCTCTTTTGCACTTTTTCCTTACCTCTTAAGGTCATTGTTGCAACCGAGAACGCGAAAGTGGATAAGACGGCGATTAAAAAAATTATAGAAAAATGTTTTAAATAGAGAATTGATTCGTCACCATAGTTTATTATTGAAAAATTATAGAAAAACCAAAAATAAGAAATAATCTATGAACCAAATTTAAGATTCGGGAGTCAGTTACGCGTGAGAAATGTATTAGCACCCCCACAACGTCCGTCCTAAGATGATACCTTTAATCAAATAAGAAAAACGAGTGTGCTACAAAATATTATTTTTCACAAAATAATAACAATGGAGATGCAATTAAAGACAAATAAAATATGTAAATAAAAATATTAAAACAAACAAATATAAATAAACAAAAATACAAATAAAATAAATCAAGCTAATGCATACCACCATGGTAACATAACCACATTTAAAAGAAGAAGAAAACATTTAATAATATAGGGAGTTCATTTAAGGCATCCTACTCAAGCAAGATTGTCACATGCAAAAGGACATCCAAAAAGTATTGAAGCTACTTTACCTGTCTTAGGCCTGAGGGGGTGTTGTTAGTATAAAAGGAGTGTAAAAAAGGATTTACGTATCCATGAAAATGAGATGCCAATAATGCAGGTCCAAAAATGTATATACTCATTTTTAGTGGGCTCAATGGTTCTATGATGGGTAATAATATGTTAAGATTCACATAACCGAAGAGGGAATTACATATTTCAAGTAATTGACATTCAAATACTAATTCAAATCTTTGAACAAATATATGTTAGAGGAAGTAGGTAATATATAAGAATGTTGTTACATAATTTAGGTACAATTTTGGTACCAAAATCAATTATTTTTTAAGAAAAGTAAAGAAACAAATAGAAAGGCCTCCTATTATGAGATAGGGAATTGAAAACTTCTATTTGGGTTAGTCAAGAATGATAAAAAACCTCAACGACTAGAACAAATTGACACCCACTGTGGGACAAGTAAACTATTCCTACTCCCACAATATTTTTGTGAAGCAATAACCACAAACACTACCCTGAGAGTAAAAATGTAAAAATGAGAAACCATAGACAACCAACACCCTCTGATGCTGATGGCGACACTCCAACCTTGCAACAACTCCTTAATACTGTGCAGAGATTGTAGTGTAGCAACGAACAAATCAAGAAGCAAGCGGAAGAATTGCAAGTCGAGGGAGAACGTCAAAGAGATTAGGTTCACATTATATTTATGCACTTTAATATTTAAGTCTAATGAAATTGTTGTCTACAAAAGTGGCCGAAAGGCTCTTACTAAAACAGGCCACCGAATGGTGCATCTCTAAATTAAAACGGGCCAACGAATGGTGCATCCCTAAATTAAAATGGGTCACCGAATAGTGCATCCTTAAAGCGGCCACTGAATGGTGGGTCCCTAAAATAAATGGGTCACCGAATGGTGCATCTCTAAAGTAGACACCGAATGACGCATCCTTAAACTAAACAGGTCATAATTTGGTGCATCCCTAAAGCAACCACTGAATGGTGTGTCCCTAAAGCGGTCACTAAATGATGTGTCCCTAAAATAAAGCGGTTACCAAATGGTGCATGTCAATGAATTGCAAAAACATGACAGAAAGGTGTATGTTAATGACAATCACAAAGTTAAAGCTGAAAGGCTTAATGATGTGGAAAAAGAAATAAGCAAAGAGGCTTAATCATGTGGAAGCTTAGAGGCTTAACGATGCGGAAGCCGAGAGGCTTAATGATGCGAAAGCTAAAAGACAATGTCAAAAGGCCTAACATTTTAGAAACTGAAAGGTATAACAAAAGCCATAACTCGGAATAACAATTGAATTATTGGTATGTACCTTGTGCATATTCAACTCGCGTGACATTGACAAATGTTCTTTGCAATATCAACAACTTAGAATGAAAACTGATAAACTTGAACCATGTGTAATGGTGTACCCGTAAACGCTACATTTGAAATGATTTTAATAGTCATTAAGAGAAAAGCCTCTTCACCTATTCGGCTTGAGGTTGGAGGGCTTGTGACCCATCCTGGGCCTGAGGGGTGTTGTTAGTATAAAAAGAATGTTAAAAAGGATCTACATATCCATGAAAATGGGCTGCCGATAATACAGGTCCAAAAATGTATATACTCACTTTTAGTGGGCTCGACAGTTCTATAAGGGATAATAATCTATTAAGATTCTCATATCCGAAGACGAAATTAAATATTTCAAGTAACTAACATTCAAGTACTGATTCAAATCCTTGAACAAATATCTGTTACATAATTTGGGTATAATTTTGGTACCATAATCAATTGTTTCTTAAGAAAAGTAAAGAAATAAATAGAAATGTCTCCTATTATGAGATGTGGGACTGAAAACTTCTATTTGGGCTAACTAAGAGCAATAAAAAACCTCAATAGCTAGAACACTACTCAATAACCACAACAAATCCACAATGGCTACATTGTTCAAAGCATATATAAAGCAATTCAAAGAGAGAAAAAAAGAGTAAGAGATTACATGACATAATGCATAAGTGAAAGTTATCGGAAAACATGACGATCTTATTATCCACCACATTTTCAATGAAAATAACAAAAGTCACTTGTTAACGACAATATCACATTTTTAACACGTGGAGCCAAATAAATAAGATGATAGTTAAGATAACAATCATATTACTTTGTTAACCGTGTGGATTCAATTAAAAAATATAAATTTTTTGAGCACTCAATAAAAACGATTAGAGTCTCAAATAAAAATATTCTAATTTGTAAAAGACTTAAAACTTAATTAATAAATTACTTTATTATATTTTATATTATTAGAAATTTCCAAAACTTTAGATTTTTCTATTATCTCATACAATTTCAATCTAATATTCAATTTTACATGCATTTTATTTTTATTAGTATTTATTAATTTAATTAATTCTTAATATCTTAAAATAAAGAATCTAAGACTGTAAAAGCAATTGTTATTTTACCTAATTTGTTAGTAATATATTTGAAAATGGTAACCAGTACATTAACATGTGTTGAATAGTTATGGATAAAAATATTTAAAAAATCTTACATTGATCCTCAAACCCTGCGAGTATCTACTGGGCCTATAGAAAAGCCCAACATTCATCATGGGTATATATGCCCAAATATCTTCTCCTTTTTCCTCTCTTCACTCTCAGTTTCAGTCTCACTTTCTGAGAAGAGCGCCAAATTAGGGTTAGGTTAGGGTTTAACCGTTCGTACACTCCATCTCAATCTCTTCCAAAATTCCAATCGCAATCGCAATGGATCCGACCAAGAAGCGCAAGCTTGATGAGAACGGTTTCGGTGATTCTGACCCGCTTAAACTCTCTCCCTCTGAGGCGCGTAAGCTCATCGAGCGCTTCACCCCGGAGCAGCTCCTCGATATCCTTCAGGACGCGGTGGCGCGTCACGACGACGTGCTCGCCTCCGTGCGCGCCGTCGCAGACCCCGATGTGTCGCAGCGGAAACTCTTCGTACGCGGTCTCGGGTGGGACACCACCACCGACGGCCTCCGCTCGCTCTTCTCCGCTTACGGCGAGCTTGAGGAGGCTGTCGTGATCGTCGACAAGGCAACCGGCAAGTCTAAGGGCTACGGCTTCGTCACCTTCCGCCACGTGGACGGTGCCATCCTCGCCCTCCGCGAACCCAGCAAGCGCATCGACGGCCGAGTGACCGTCACGCAGCTCGCTGCCGCAGGGAACTCCGCATCGAACGCCAACGCTGCTGATGTTGCGCTCAGGAAGATCTACGTCGCCAACGTGCCGCCGGACCTCCCAGCGGACAAGCTCCTCGCGCATTTTTCTGTGTATGGTGAGATCGAAGAGGGACCGTTAGGGTTTGATAAACAAACTGGAAAATCAAAGGGGTTTGCTCTTTTTGTTTATAAGACTCCTGAAGGGGCTCAAGCTGCGTTACTAGATCCTGTGAAGACTGTGGAAGGAAGGCAACTGAGTTGTAAATTGGCGATAACGGATGGGAAGCAGGGGAAGCGAGCCGGACCTGATTCGGGTCAGGCCCATGGGAATGTTCAGCACGGTCATGGGGATGGAGTGGGGGCTGGAATGGGGATGCCTCCTGCGGCGGGGTCTGGGCCGGGGCAGTATGGCGGCCCGCAGTATGGGGGACCAGTTGGGTTGGGTTCGTATGGTGGGTTTGGTGGACAGCCTCCGCTGGGTAACCATAATCATCCTCTGAATTCGTCCAACCCCGTACCCGGTTCAATGGCGGGTGCTGGAGGATACGGTGCTGGGATGGGTGGGCCTTATGGTGGATACGGTGGTCCGGGCTCGACGGGCTTTGGTGCTGCAGGTGGGTTAGGAGGAGCTGGTGGAGGTGCTGGTGTTGGTGGTGGGCTTGGAGGAGCTGGTGGGGGGCTTAGTGGTGGTGCTGGCTCTTTGTATAGATTGCCGGGTTCTGGGGGAATGCCTGCAGGCGGTGGAGGATATCCGGAGGGTGGTCATTATGGTTTATCAGCTTCGGCTGGATACCAGAACCAGCATCATCCTCCTTCTGGTGCTTCTCCTGTGCCTAGAGTTCCACCTGGCTCGATGTACCCCAACGTGCCTCCGTACTACTAAAAAGGTAAATTGTTTATTCTTGTTTCTGAAATTCTTTGAAGGTTGTGTGGTGGAAGTGCAATTAGTTCATATGTTTTCTTTTCTGTTATATTTATGTGTGGATTGCTTGGTTGTTTACGCGTCTATCTGTTCTCTGTGTGTGTATGTTTCGATTACTGTTGGTTCTCTTTTGCCTTGTGTATTATACATATTTTTTAGACTGAAACATACTTAATGATTTGTGTTGTTGGGGATCATGTTGCAGATTTGTGGTTTTTTGAACCCGAACATGAATACTGTTTCTCTTATGCAACAGTAGCTTGCTATAAATCCTATATTGATGTTGATTGTAGTTAGTGAGCTTGGGATGAGATGCATTTGAAAGAATTCTAGCGTGTAATTCAACTCAGCCGTCTAATTTGTTCTGTTTTATATTTTTCTTTTTGTTTCTTTTATTATGTCTTGATGACTATATGTTACTGAAAGTTTACCAGTTACTGGTTTAATTTTTGTTCCAAATAACTTGGGTTATCATATGTGGCCTGATATTGCAGTTTGGTTGTTTTGCTAGAACTCATCTTCTTTGTAGTTTTTTTATGTATTCTTTTGTTTGTCTTCCCCTGCTTCCCTATCTTGCTGCATATGTTTTGTATTTGTGTTTTCACTTTCATTCATATTCTCGTGGTGGTTGTGTGTGTTCATTGATCTTACAATGACATGGGCTGTTTGTTCATGTGGTTCCTACCAAAGGGTGAGCAATGATTTGTTTATTTGTCTTGTTTTTACATTATAATGTTCTTTGAATGATGGTTGTAAAATGATGAATTGAGTTGGATGGATGTTTGATTCAGGTGTATCATCGCTTATTGGGTGCAGATGCTTTGTGCCTCTGGTGATTGCGTGAATTGCAGACTATGTACTCTGGTGTAATGAATGTGTTAGCCTGTACTTTTACAGCCTCTTGACTTCATCTGCTCCCCTTTTAGGCCTTGATTCATATGAATGTTATTAGTTAAAACCCGTTGAGATAGACTAGTTTTTGTACCTTTAGATGGATAATCTGGGCCGTTACAGCCTTTGTTTTATTTATATAGTTCTGGATTATGGTGATTTTTATTAGCTGAGTTTGTACTTAGTCACATTTTCCTGTGGTTAGTTTTAACAAAAGTTGTTCAATGCCATGGTTGTTTCGATTTTTTATGTTTACCAATATTTTCTAATGCAGTGTTTTAGTCATGTTTGATTTGATGCTATGATATTCTTATCATGTACTTCATATAATGTTAGTCAGGTTGTAAGTGTAATGTCGTCAGCAAGTGTATAATTATTTTCTAACGGAGTGTTTATAGTGTATATTTAATAATTATCATTGTGAAATGGAAGTGATGTAACTGTAATGGCGTCCACAATTTCTAGTGGTATATCAATTTTCTCATCCAATAAGCATTCTAACTTATATACGATTTCTTTCTTACACTGGGGATTCCCAACATTTTTGTAAACGTGTTCTGGTTATTTGTGATATTGACCATTTTACTCTCGAGCGCTGTGCTTGGGATAGTCTTTGTGTCTTTGCAATATAATTCTGACAATGGGAATTGGTGATGTTCTCTGAAGCATGTGCATTCCTTTTTGTCAAAGGAATCCATAATAAAACGCTTGTTGGGTAAACTAATTAAGTTTGTTTTGTTTTTTAAAAAGTTATAACTCTAATGAGACTAGGTGTTATTTGGGAAACACCACGTATACTTAAGTGCTGGTTGAATAATTTTCTTTCCAAAAATTTGCTTTTTTAAAGTAAATTTACGATTGCCATACGCCCTCAATATTTCTGTGTTTGATTCTCAATTTTGTTAACTTATTACAATATAGATTATAGGTATTTTCACAACAATATACTGATGTTTTAAGTTGTTCAATAATAATAAAATCATATCCGACCAGGTAAAGTCAATTTCATGGGTCTCATGACATTAATGGACTTGGTTAAATGCCAAATTTTAATTGATATTGATATCCTTGTTGTTTTTCCTTTACCCCCTTCTTTGCATTGCTGAAAACCATGTCATCTAATCTTGTGGTCACCCCCTACTGGCCTCTGTCGTGGAAAACAACCTTAATTGATTTTCTTTTATCTTTTGCTCCATAGGTGCTGAACCAGTATCTCCTCGCATACAGTCATTTTATGGCTGCACAACTTATCTTAGCATACTCATTTTTATATTGCCATTTTTGTTGGCACTTTAAAGCTTAACATCAACTACCATATAAGTTTATCTGGTTTTATGGTAGTATAAAAAACCTATTCTTTGAGCTTGGTAGGTATTTTGTGGTCATAAATCACCTCAAATATTTTTCTCGTTTTTAGCCACTCAGGATGTATGTTGTGAGTGACATTTCCTTGCTTTTTCCATCATAAATATTGATTCCTGAGACTTGAAATTTGTGCTATTATAGTATATCCAATTTTATCATTATTGGTGCGATTAAGCTTTAAATATTTTATATTCTTTAGTTAAATTAGTAATTCATGTTGATATAGCTATACTTATTATTTTTTCTATTGCTACATTTTGTATGTTTAACATTGCTAATATAGCTACACTTTTTAATTTTTTGTAATCACATTTTTCTAAATATAGCCTGCCAGTGATTAAATCTGGATACTGTCCACATTGAACTTAATTTGGATACAACTCAATTTTTTTATTTCCCATTTCTAGGCACTTGAATGGAGTTATTACACTTTGTCTAATTGTATCAGGCGTGTGCTGTATGAATTTATTGTCACGAGTGGCGAGTTGTTTCACTAGATAGCTTTTCACTGGCATGGGTTGCTAATGCTCTTGAAATCTACTTAATTTTAATCTGTAGTTTTCTTACTCCTCTAATATTGTTCATATCGTCTTTTCACTGTCTTGCTTTGAGTGTCTGTCAAACCACCTTGTATGAGTTTACGATTGTGATAAAGAACCCAGTGTAGGTTTGGTTTGTGAAAGATAGGTGTGTGAAATTACGAACTTCAATGAATTGATGCTGTTGTTTCTCATCTGATAGGATTTAGTTTGTTTTTGTGGTTGATGAAGAAGGCCTTAGCATCATCTTTTCTGTGTATTGGAATGGGATTATTGATTGCTAATGTGGAGACTGGATGAGGAACATACTGTTTTCCACCCTTTACTTTAGCCAGACATTTTGTTTATAACGAGAAAGAAGCTTCAGATTGACGAACATCGTTGCTTCCTTATGCATTTTGCTATTCTTTGTACCCAAATCCTTTTAATAAATGGTTTGGCAAACAATGAATTCTTAAATGTAACGATGTGGTAGGAGTGCCATATAGCTCTTGTCTTGACAAGGGTCCAAGGGTTATGGATCAAACATGCAGGCGGGATTAACTTGCATTTGCAAGAGGTTGATTCCAGAGTTGAACTGAAAACAATGTTATCAATCCTAAATCTACGAGGATGGCATTTCTCAATTCATACTAGCAGTTTGATCTTTTGGATATGGATTATGCATCCATTCTTTGTTTTCTCTGGAACTGAGCCTGGATTGCCCAACTATTTTGATTCTTCTATACCCTTTCCTTCCAAATTATGCTGCAGCATGCATAATTGCACATTCGTGGAATTTGTTTGATGCTTAGCTGCTTTATATATTCTCACTAATTTTGTGTTGTGCTTTCTACTCTACACCCTTTTGGGTGATGCATGCTTTGTCGAATCTTGAGTGATGCTTGCTTTGTCGAATCTATGTAAGTTGTGCTTCTTAGATGTCGGTACTTTATCCAAAATTTAACCTTCAGTGCGTTAGACTACTAATGCAGCTTTGAAATATAAGCCAGATTATTTGTCAAATTTCATGTTCTCTACTTTTTTTTACTGATACCTGATTATTCGCTGTACTTTTATTTTATTAACCGGCTTCATTTGCGTTGAATTGGAAAAGTCTCTTATCATATTAATCTTCTAAACCATTGTGCAGAAAATGTGTTATTTTTAATATTTAATTGTTATATAGATTTGAATATATTGTACATTCAGTAGGAACCCCTAAACAGAACAAATAAGTGGTACTGTACTAATCACTGTCATTGGCTGTATTTCTGGTAAAATGTTGCTCCACTCATATTGGTTGCGTACATCTGGTTGGTTGAGCTTGATGTGGCGGAGCATAACTGAGTAATTAAAGTAAGAAACAGTGGTCCCGTATCAATCTTCAAACATTGTTTCCATTGAAGAATTGAGAATAAGTTCTCAGACTTCTGGTAGCGGAGGGGCACTGTAGTGCTGCACCTGTCCTAATTCTGACATCTGATGCACCTGTCCTAATTCGCACATCTGATGCCTGTACATTTCATTCAGTTTCTTCTTGACGTTTCAAATGTTCCTTTTACGTCATTAAGTTATTAATGACATTAGTGAGGGTATTGCCACATTGTTTTATATGATAAAACTCAAATGGTTTGAGAGAATGAAGTTACGTATGGTTTGTGTAAATTCGACGCTTGTAAATTATGAGGTGTTTTTTTATATTTGAATTACATTACAATGATGCGTTGTGTTAGAGGTAGGCTCTGGAGAATCATGCGGAACATTACTCAACATTATGCTTGTAGGATAAAATTAAACTCTTAAATTTAAAATCCTTGTTTCAGATACGGTAATTAATTTTTATTAGATGTAAAGTATATTTCAGAACTTAAATGATATGAAAGTAAGCTTGGGATGTTTTTTAATATTTAATGATAATTTTGAATTTAATAAAAAATATATTATATTTAAACATTTTTCAAACTATTTTAAGTCAATATCAATACGGATGAAAGAAGAAATAGAAGAGAAAAAAATAAACGGAAAGTTAACAAGTGTGGAAAGAGAACGGTGAGAAATAGTAGAGAATATTAAGGAGCGAAATAAATACAGACGAAAGAAGAAACAGAAGTGAAAAAATAAACGGAACGTTAACAAGTGAGAAAGAGAACGGTGAGAAATAGCAGAGAAAAGAAACAATAAAGTAACGAGAGAATAGATAAAGGAGTAAAGAATGTAAAGTGAAAGAGTCTTTGTATCCTTACACTCAGATGTTACAAACTTTCTCTTGACGTAATGCTTTTAAAAAATTGGGAGTACTTAGAAAAATTTGAATTGGATTTGTCCATTAGGGTTGGTTTTTGGTTTTGTTTATGGCTTCTTCACCTTTTCAATTTTGAGTTGTTTGCGGAGTTTTAATTTGTGGTTATTGAAACCTGAGGATAATAGACAACATAAATTAGTGTTGTAAAAAATAAAAAAAAACCTTAAATGACATATATATATATATATATATATATATATATATATATATATATATATATATATATATATATATATATATATATATATATATATATATTGTTAG
>Ga0099825_1008808_pt1 | contig 11754 bp, 5 predicted proteins | sample SiratroredBW_FD_76838 | JGI IMG/M metagenome (GOLD analysis project Ga0099825, IMG submission 76838) | Root nodule microbial communities of legume samples collected from California, USA - Siratro red BW | ecosystem: Host-associated > Plants > Roots > Nodule | place: USA: California | collected...
AAAAAAAAAAAAAAAAAAAAAACAATTAAACAAAGTAGAAAGTAGAATGGAAGAAGTAGAAGCTAAAGAATATTACAAATATAAGAAGAGTAGTTTGAAATAATTAAGAAATATTTTTGTTAGTAGAGGAAAAAAATTTGACGCTTAATACCTTTTTTCAAAAATTTAATAGAATATTAAAAATATATTTTTATTTTTTAATTGTAAAAATAATTTTAATGTTTTTTTATTAATCTTCTCACATTTGTTTTTATTTTTTTTAAAACCATAATCAAATGTCTTATTAAGACAATTCTAAAAAATAAAATACAATCAGTAATAGAAAATATAAATAAATATTACAAAATAAATAACAATGAAATGATAAAACTTGAAATTAAAAAGTTATAAGTGATATTATTTATTGCAACAATTTTATACAATTACTTTCTTTAGTTTAAATCAAGTATTCAAATGAATATGAAGATAAAAAATAAAACAGAAAAAGAAGGATAAATAGTAAAATTTACAACATTGAATTTGATTTGAAATGTTTTTGGGTTAACATAGTTTTAAAATATGATTAAATGAGTTGGAAATTTGGTTGAATGAATATTTTATCGTGAAAATAGTAAACATTACTTAAAAATTATGTCAGCTTCTCGAAGGTTATTTTCTATGTTGGAATTTTAATCATTTCTTAGTAATTTTGGTAGGATAAATTATGAACCTTTGGACATGAAAATTATTAACATAATTACCTTTTTATCCTTTGTCACCTTATGAAGACTGTAACATTATGCATCAACCTCTCCGATGTACCTTTATATTTATTTCTCTTACATTAAAAATATAGAAAGAATGATATAATAATAAAAACATTTAATTGAAAATATGGAGAGAATAATATTTTCACTTTTTAGAATGTGTATTCTAAATTATAATATATGAATATACCATTCCTTAATCAATAAATATATTTTTCTTTTTACTTTTCTACCCTATTTTATAGGTTACTTAGAGTTGATAATTTAGTATATTTGCATAATTTTTAATTTGGATGTAATTTGTAATTTGTGGAAGTGGGTTTGTCATTTAAAAAAAAAAAATTGTTGCTGTAGACTTCACATACTGTTAAACAATTTTATTTGTGAATTTTATGAATTACCCACAATCTATAAATGTAATTTAACCTATAGTTCAACGTTTTTATTTTTTATTAGTCCTGCATTTTGTAATGGATTTGAGTAAATCATTTATTATTTTTATAGCTTTTTAAAAATTTAAAAATATGGAGTTAAGTTTTAGTTATTTTTCCTCAAAATCTAAATGTAAAGAGATTTCACGAAAATCATGTTATTAATAAATCTGTAAAGTAATTAACTTAAAAATAAAATATATTTTAGTGAAATTGAAAACACCCATTATTTTTCTTAATCCATCAAATAACAATTTACCTTAAAGTCATCTTACATGTTTAAATACTACAGAATTTGGAATTCGTGTTTAATCTACCAATGTATTTGACTATTGGAAAGGGAACTTTGAATTCGTGTTAAAAAAATAATCTTCCAAGTTAAGAAGGAAGCAAGAGAAAGGATAATCGACTAAAAAGAACAATATAGCCAAACATATGCTTATGTTCATGTTTATGAGGCTTTGAGGAATAACTTTAATGAAAATTGGAGTAACTTTATATTCATGGACATATAAGCTTTTAGTTTCAGCATTTATTTTACTACTAGATTGTCTTTTATTCATTGGTATATTTATTAATTAACATATTTCTCTAAAAAAATATAATAATTATTTTCAATATAAGTATTTATTTTGAATTGAGTTAATGGTTAAACATATAATTTCAATAAAAGTCAAAACATAATAATTACTTTTAATTAAAAAAGCATTTAAACAAATATGTTATTTTATAAGTGCTTACTTATACGTCTTTTATATACCTTTAAAATAATAAAAAAAACACACTTCTATGATTTTATACCCAAATAAATTAATAATCACTTTTAATTAAAAAATACTTTTTTATAATTGTAACCAAATACTGATTTTAAGTGGTTTTTATAAAAATTATTTTTGAATAAAGTACTAAAAAACATATAAAACATAAGAAAAGAAAGTTAAATTGTATTTTATTTTATTTTTTTAACTTTTTACAAGTATAGTCTAAAAATATAGTCAAATGATAGATTTACACTGATCAGATTTTGTACTGTAATATTACAAGAAATATAAGACTGAAAAAATATAAAAATTTTGTTAGGATAGATAAGTAACAAGTTGTTCATGTAAATATTTTAAATTTTAAGGTATTATTTGTTGTTAAAATTTGAATGTTTTCATTTATTAATATATTAAATTTTCTTTTGAATGTTTCTCTTTATGATGTTGTTAAGTGTTGCTTGAATAAGAAGACTCATTATTTATAGATGAAAAAAATGAAGATAATAATGAAAAGGATATGATTGTTATTTGCAATAAAATCAAAGACTAAAGGAGATGCAAAAAAAACGAACTTTATAAATGTGAAAGGGATGATGTTTATTTCAACTTTCTAAGACTGATGCTCTTAGTGTAGGCTTAACTATCACTAACGTTGTATTTGGTTGGAGGAATTTGGGTGGTTGAAATATAAAGGAGGATGGATTGCCGAGAGTGAAGTGTGTTTGTTTGAAATAATTTGCTACGACGGATTTGCAATGATATGCAGAATAGGATACTGGTTGATTTGAGAAGAATTGGGTAGATGACTTTTAAATTACCAAATACTCTTTCAAAGTGTGGTACATAACATTGAAAAAAGTTGAATTGAAATAGAATAAATGTTGGACACTATTTTGAAGTATTAATATATAATTAAAATAAAAGATATTTAATAAAAAATATATAAAATATTATTTATTTTTTACTAATCATTATTTTAACAACAGTTAATTACAAAATAATTAAAAGTAAACAAATATAAAATATAATATTTAATGATAATAATAGATATTTTAATAAGAATATTTAATTTTTAATAATTATTTTTAATTAAACATTATCTATTAATAAGAATATTTAATTTTTAATAATTACTTTTAATAATTACAAATTTGAGTTAATTATGATTTAGATTAAATTATATATTCAAAGAGAAAATTTGTAATTGTACTTCTTTGTTATTTCAAAAAAAGTTAAAAATCTCACACAACAAATTTATTTATTTAGTGTGTATACTAACTACGAACTACAATTGTATATGATTTTGTGTATTTAAATGAATTTTGGCTGGTTTCTGGAACTGATACAGGGAGGTTAGTAGCTAATTCAATATGTATACTAAAAAAAAACACAAACACAACGTCCGTCGATTATGGTAAAAATCGTCATTGTGATGGTTTCACCACATTGGTTATGGTTGAAACCAACATGGTGGTGCATCTGAAATTTGAAAATAGAAGCATCATCACGTCGGTTGGAGCCCAAACCGATGTGGTGAAGAGCACCACAACGTCGTTGGTGCAAACAACCGACGTGGTGCTACATTTGAAATATTAAAGATAGAACGAGCACCATATCGGTTGTGGGCACCAACTGACGTTGTGGTGCTCTTCACCGTGTCGGACACCAACTAATGTGGTGATGCCCATCTATTTTATAGTTTTCAGCTAAGCACCACGTCAGTTTATTGGTCTAAATCTATATGGTGGTGGACTACGTGACGTCGATTGTTTAACTGACGTTATTTTCAACATCTCCTGGATCAACGTCGGTTCCGGACCCGACAATAAAGACCTCTTAAAACCGACGATAAATATTCTTTTTCTATTAGTGAATGAACTCTATCTCACACTGAACACAACTAACTTATTTTATAGTTTTTTTTTATACTGCACATGCCCGAAGTTGTAAATAATATGAAAGACACATCCTAAAAAACATAGTTGTTCACGTTTGGACCCAGGTTTTAATTTGAAAACATACTACTCTTATAATTGGGAGTGTTATCATTTAATTGTTGAATTAGTTTCAGAATAATCTTTTTTACATAACAATAGAAAGCCTCAAACAAATAGTAATTCAAATTCTTATTAAGTAATGAAGAGGTCACATACTAAGTCACTAAGTCTATGTAAAGGAAACACAAATCACATTGAGGGACTATCATGACAGTTAATTGTACAAAATAACTGTTGTCATTTATTCACTTGTTATCCAGAAGAAATGAACTGAGAAGCCAAAAGTTACACATGTGAGCCACTTAATTCCTATGCACTCTTATTTATTGCACATGTGATGCATATCTAATCATATTCTCAGTCATTTATGCTAACGAATCAACTATTATAATTAAACTTAACTGTGCATCTTTCAGTTTAGAGCATTTAAAATCCTTTTTATACTTTCATGCTCTATTTCTAGTGTTGGAAAATCTTTCTATTTTAATCACTTACTTTAATTTGTAGTTTTTCAAAGCCCTATTTTTAACAACTCTTTTGCTTTCAGATATAGATTACACATATATCTAAATATTGCATGTTCTGGTGCAATGAAATTAAATTAAATAGAGGATCAAGAAAACAAAGCACCATATACATATATATGGTAACCCCAAAAATGCTATTAAATAATAATCTTAATTATGTGCAATCGTTTGCCTTTGTACATGGATGCTCATAACTTAGTTGCTAAGATATTGTACAAGATCAAGATAACCACCGAAATAGAGTCACAAAGCTTTAAATAAAGAATAATATAGATTCTCCAAGTGACTTAGTTTCAAGTAATTGCAGTAGTAGGAGAAGAGTTTTATGTGGTTCAAAGGGTTCTCATTGTATTCTTGTTGTTGTTTTTCTTTTTTTTTTATCAGTAATATAAATAGGGGTGATAAGGTTATTGAAGCCTGTATATAAAATTACACGTACACAAACATACACAGAAGATCAGAAGATGAAAGAAGTTTCTAATTTTAAAAGAAAAATAAAACCAACAATATAATAAAAATTGAATATTTGAATCTACTTAAAATATTAAAGATGATTATATATTTTTATTTGGCAACATTTCATGTTAGTTTTGATATCTTTTAAAAATATTTATAAACTTAGTACTACTACATTGTTTAATGTAAATTGTTATTATATTTTCTATTTATTTCACATACATTTAAATTTTATGAATTTAGTACTATTATATTGTTTACCACAATTTAGTGTTGCATTTAACTTATTATGATATCAAGAAATTAATTAATCTATTTTTTTATTGATAAATGATTATTCATTTATGTAATCTTTTAAATATATTAGAAAATCATTTTAATTAAATCCATGAAAAAAGAATAAAATAGAAGTGAAAAGAGATGGTTAAAAATTAAAAAAATTAGTATACAAATTAAATTAATATTTTAAATTATAAATTTTACTCTCTAATATAATAAATATATAAAAATTGAAGTTAAAGAACATTATTAACGTGTCTAAGATGCACACTAGAAAAACCAGTATAAAAATAAGTGAAGTATACTTATGAGAAGAAAACTATAACAATAAACAAACTCAATGTGTAGATGCATTTAATTTATCGAGAATGCTCTATAATATTATTACAAATAGGAATAGAACAAGCTCTTTATCTCTAACACAATAAATAATATATTATATTTAAGACACTAACATGATTTGACATAAATGACAAAAAAGTAGTTTATTTCATTCTGAATTTATTTGATAATTTCTATAAACAAGAATTCATTTGAAAGTACTAGATTTGACAGTAATTACAACTAGTATATACTCATATTGTTCCAGTTAAAAACAGCAAGAAAGTGCTAAGATTAGGGCTTCAGAGTAAAACAAATGTATTTTAGTTAGAAAAATTATGGTTGAATTCCAAGTGCTAGATCCAATCTATCTATATTTATATATTTATATCTTTCTATCTCTCTCTCTCTATATATATATATATATATATATATATATATATTATCTATCTATCTAAATTTTCTACCCTTCTTATTTATCTCTCTCTCTATATATCTATCTATCTAAATATTCTACCCTTCTCATTTATCTCTCTATATATTTATCTATATATTCTAGCCTTCTTGGCCTATAAAGGTATTCTAGTGTGTTTATGCTTTTTCTCTTAGTTTATCGTTCATGTTAGACACATATAATCCTACAAGCAAAATAATTTGTTTAGAATAATACACACTTACTACAAATATATTTTAAAGTAGTAATCATCAAAATTAGAAATATAGAGCAAAATGGGTAGTCTAAGATGCAAAAAAAAAAAACATTGGAAACACTGATAATATGACAAGGAAGAGGATGTGAAAAAAAATTGTTCATAGTGATGACATGCACGTTATTAATAGAAGAAAATTAAGACCTGAAAGTTATCATCAACATATATAAAGTCACCATAAAATGTATCCAAATCTCAACCACATGGAGTTTTCGAGATAGGTATTAATAAAACGATGATAATGTTCTTATTCAGTTTGAAAGGTCTTTTTTCCCACATAGCAGTCCAATCTATGGATCAAGGGTCGAACATGTGAAGCTGATTGTAGTGAGCTTCTGCAAGAAACTCTTCAACAATGTGTCTCATACTTTCTGCTTCTGCTCTTCTCTTAGCAATAATCGCTTCCTGGAAATTTCAAAGCAAAGCATGAATTATGTTTAGTGGTGAAATACTTTATACCCTTTTTCTGTTTTTGTCATGAGCAATATCACTGAAAACTTTGACAGTAAAAGTTAAAATTCTATGATATGATAAATGGATAAAGTACACTAAACAAAAAATTCATATTCTGGGTCTTTGCTTTTTTCACCAGCAAACATTTCTTATTATTTCTGCATTATTTAAGAGGAATAAAACATTTTGTAAAGTGATGAAAATTAAAATCAAAATGATCACACTCACCTCAGTTTCTGCATCTTTTTTTACTTCTTTCTTCTTCCCGGTATATAGGACAATTGCCTACACATTTTAGCAGTATTTTAAAACAACTTTTTTTTCATCTGTACTGAAAAATACGAACCATCAAATATATTTACTTACCTCTGATTGTGCTTCCTTATTTTGGAAAACACTTTCAACAGTAAAGGAACACCACTTTCTTCTTCAAAGGTATCCATCATTTTTTTTTTAAAATTTAAGAAATATTTTAAAGCAGCATGAATGGAATATAAATAAAAAAGATAACAAACTCGGTACTACAGTTATTAATTTCCAAAATGCCCTAGTAGTAAAACTAATGGAATATGTAAAACCATAATGAGAAAGTTTTTCTCCTGAAAAAAATGTTGATGGTATTATATAGCACATAGTATTTTGAAAGTAAGTATACTCACTTTGTTTTCATTTTCCGATTTGTTGCTATTTTCTGCTTTCACTTGTGCTTTCATTCTGCGATTCTGAGGACGAATACCATGCTTCTCGTACCTCTCACACTCCAGCAAAGATCGACACAGAAAGCCATGCACCTTATGACGATAAGTCTGCAAAACCAAATTTTGCAATGAAATGAGTGATCATAACAAAAAGCACAGATGAAATAACCCTTTTGAAAAGTTGATGTTGAAATGAGTTCATCATATATAGCATGTGAAATAGGAAAATATAAAATGACAAATATGAAAAGGGACTCAATAGTTCGAGTTAGAATAACATGAATAAAATCAAATAAAAATGTTCAGAATCAATTTAACACTTTGGAGTTTTTAGTTTAAGATTGCAGTATGAATTAAAGGAATTTAGAATTGGTGGAAGTTTTCACAATGTTATAATTTTTTAAAAATAATCACCTCAAGCATTTAAATCAACAAAGCATCCAGCATAGATCATGCAAAATTTTGAGGATCACCATAACCATTCCATAAACAATCTGCTAGGTTAATTTCTTCACAAAAACAAGTTAACAACTAAAATAATCAAACAAGAAGATTCAAAATAGAGGCAAGTGATCTTAATCCAACTAGATTATTCAAAATTTAATCATGATTACTTATCTCTTCTGTGACTAATAAATGTGGCTATGTTTGAACTTAAAGTCAGCATATCTCTCATGGTACACTAATGGTGCAGATTACATACCTTATCAAACCTGTTACTATGTGGACGCTTTTTGCTATCAACAGTCCAATTTCCAATCCATTCAGGTGGTGTCTTGGGGCGTCTTCCTCTTCTTGAACTTGAATTTGGAGTTGCAGATGGAGTTTCAGTCTAATAATACACAAAATATATAAGCTACAATTACTGATGAAAATAGAAAAAAAAATGCACTGTCCTTTTAAAACTATGCAAGTAACATACCATTGTTTCACCAGGGGAGACTTTTGGATTTTCTGTTTCCTGATACAAAAAAAGTGTGTATATTTATGAATAGATGATAACAATAAGTTGTCTTAGGTATATATTCTAGCAAAGATATATATATATATATATATATATTCACGAAAACCAACACCATTGAATGTCTGAAAAAAAACTATAATGGGGTATCCTTTTAGGATTTGGTGTATGGTATGTGCAGTACTTATAGAACACTCATATATGTTTGAGAATAATTAACTAACAGTTCGATGTGCTGAAGCACATAAAAAGTATATATAAAAGGAAAAAGAGCAAAGGTGCAGCACTACATTAATAGTCAAAAGATAAATTAAAGGTTAGATCATTTGACATGTGAAATACACTGTTTCTTCATGATAAAGTGTGGGAATGTAATGATTAAAAGATATATACAAGAGTTTTGTAATTGAAAATTTCGATTCTTCCGCCAAGAAAGAAAATTTAACTCAAAGATTAAATATATACCTTATTTGTTGGGGTGTCAACCATAGCATGGTATTCGATATGATAGTGGTCAGGAGGGCAAACTGATATTGGAGTTGCAACAATGGCTTCATCATCATCTGTTGTTGAAGGAGATTTCTTTGGTGGAGGTGTTTCGAATTCCTCCTATATCAAACACAAGGAGATAGCTAAACTACTGCTCAGCCAGAATGTAATATGTATCAAACAAAACATTAAACAACAAAACACAGGAAAATTATGAAAAATTTGGGTTCTAAACTTTAAATTCCAAGTAGTTTCAAATTAAGCAAACAATTAACTGTATCAAACATAAACATTTATCGACTGAATCTGAGTCCATATATCTAAGTATTTATCAATCTGATTTTTTTTAATCAGAAAAAAGAATATAATAAATAAAAAACATAAAAGAGTACTTGAATCCATATATATATATATATATGTATGTACAAACTTCAAAGAATTCAGGATAAGAATCTGATATTATATGTATTAAGTTCTAAGGTTATGCTATATCTATATTTCTTTTATATCTGTCATTTAACACGTAACTCATAAAAGTTTAAAGTTTATATTTCTTTAATATATGTTATCTCAGCTATGCTAGAAAATTTTGGGGCTAGAGATCTCAAAATGTTATAACCTAGTGTTAAAATTAGTGAACATGTAGTCATTCTTCTTTTGTAAAATTTCAATTCTCTTTCTCTCTCTCTTACTTACATGTTATACACTCTTCCCTCACAAACTTCTCATTCTCTATATTCATTCCTCAATCAATTGAAATTCCTAGTTTAAATTGAACCATTTAATTTATTCTACATTCAGAATTCACATTTAAATATGTATTTCAAAAATTGAAATCTGGTATTTGACATTTTGAAGATGAATATTAGTCTTCTTGGTAGAATAGGATAGGTGAAAGAGAGGCGGAAAAACACGAAAAAAAAGAGAGAAATAAATATTTATTTTTGTTAATTTTTATCCGGACAGAAAGATATTTAAATTCTACTAAGAAAACAATCATTCAAACACAATTATAGGTTTTTTTTTTTTTCATACAAAGATATTTGAATCATACATAAATAACATCTGAAAAATGTTATACCGAAACAAATTCACATACACACATGTATTTGCAGAACAAATAGGTACAAGAAAACAAGAATGGAAAAACATGAAATCAAAACATGTTCAAGTGTGACAAAAAGAAATGAAATAAATATTTGAACTTGTTACCTCCTTTGGACAAATGATAACAATTGAATTGGAGTTCTCGGCAGCCATGGAAATTCTGCTGCTAGAGGAGAAAGTTGACAAGATGGAAGAGAGGTTTTGAGTAATAACAATGTACTTCAGAGTTGGTCTGTGCCTTTTTACAAGGTTGAAGTAACTCTCTTCAATTAGACATATTAATTACATAAACACAATTTATTGTTTATGCATTGAATGGGAATTATCATACTAATGGTTTTTAAAATAAAATACTAACTCTAATAAATGTGTTGACTTTTAAATACATAAAATAATAAATGTGAAATAGTAGTTTTGCAAAAAAGAAATGTTTTTTTTTTCATGGAGAGGATTAAATATTTAAACATCTCAACGTTTCTATTAATATATGAAATAATTTAAACTTGCTTATTTATTTAGGATAATACATGAAATAAGATTGTAAGTGTGGTTTTGAAAATATTTAACTTTTAAAAATATATTTTTTTTTGAGTAAATAATCGGTTTAATATAATAAATATTGATATATTTTTATTTTTAAATACAATAAAAAAATTATAGTTTTAATATAAAAATTTAGTTTTAATTTAGTTTGAAAATATATTTTATTTTTAATAATCATTATATGTGTTTATTAAAGAAAAAAAAATTAATCTTAAAAAATTAATAAATTTAAATTTAAAAAAATAAAAATAAAAATTTTATTTTTGATATTAATTTTTTTAACAAACACACATGATAGTTAGTAAATATTTTATTTAATTATTTTAACCATTAACAAAGTTATGATAAAGTTATTATATTAAGATTGTAATTTTTTCATTTGTTATACTAAAAATAAAATATATTAATATTTATTATACATATCTGTTCATTTATTTAAAAAGCTTTAGATAAAGTAAGATGAAAACAGTAAGAACAAATTTGATGCCATTCAACCAAAGTGATTTAGGTTCGTTTTATGCTTCTTGAAAATTCAGAAAATTTAAGAGGAAAAAATATTTATTTTTTGTCTGTCAAAATTTTGAAAAAATTATTCAACATGATACTTGATGGTAAAAAAAATTAAATATGTTTTTAAGTCTTACTTAATAAACGAGTTTTGATTGTACTTTAGATTTTTTTTTTAAATTTGGGTATTTCTAAATTTCACAATTACTACATTCTATTTGTGAAAATAAATTACTTATTTATAAATTAAACAAAGGCTTAAATAACCATTTTAAATGACTATATTGTTATATATTGTAAAAAATATGTCACTTTTAAGATCTTAAAAAATAAATGTTATTTATCTATCTCAAAATAAATATTAAGAAATAAAAATGTTTTATAGTTCACACATTTTAGCATAAATAAAAAGAGTAATTTTAAATTTTAAAAAGATGTAGAACAAATATTTCATTTTATATTGACTACAAAGACTGATAACATATTTAAGAAAACAAAATACATTGGACATTTGATGCCTTCGTCTGCTTTTAATAAAATAATTAATGTCTCTATACTATAATAATAATATTAATAACAATAATGATAATATAAAATTTATATATTTAAACATTAACGCTTGAAGAAAACTGGAAGTTACTGACAGCAAATATGTGGTCTGTTGTCATCACCTTTCTCTGTTTTTTCTTTAAAGCATTAAATATTTTTTTGATAGGCATTTAAGTGGTATTCCGCTACTTTTAAGTGTTATTTAAATTTTTTTGAATT